>Ga0307986_10000865_pt1 | contig 22359 bp, 23 predicted proteins | sample EllFjometageno82_FD_203170 | JGI IMG/M metagenome (GOLD analysis project Ga0307986, IMG submission 203170) | Marine microbial communities from Ellis Fjord, Antarctic Ocean - #82 | ecosystem: Environmental > Aquatic > Marine > Unclassified | place: Southern Ocean | collected 2014-10-09
TTAATATCGATGATTTAGACTTTGCAGATCAAGTCAGATATGAGCACGTCAACCCGGTCTTTTCGAAAGGCCCTTGTTGGGCAAGACACAGAGCGCAAACTTTCTATCAAGAAGAGGACTATTTCTTACAAATTGACTCACACACTCAGTTCCTCCCAGGCTGGGATGAGTTATTCAAAGAGGCTTTATTTAAAATTGAAGCAGTGGGATCAACCGATGATTATTTTGCTAAACCGATTATCACCTCTTACCCAAGAAGCTTTAAAGTGATTGATTTTGAGCGGGGTCTATTTGAGCTCAATACCGGAGATAAACATACTCAAATTATTACTTATAGAAAGGACAGCCTTTTTTCTCGAGGTTCATTTTCTCGGCAAATAGGCATCCCGACTAAACACGCAGAAATAACTCATGCCTATCTCATGGCTGCAGGCTGTATATTTACTCGGGGGAAATTTGTAAAAGACATTCCTTATGATCCAAATTATTATTTCTATGGCGAAGAATTATCTATGGCGTTGCGAGCCTTTACGCATGGCTTTTCATTCTTTCATATCCCAGACGTACCCCTCTTTCATCTTTACACTGATGTCAGTAACATCCCCAGGAAATTGCACTGGGATCCAGAGGACGATGCAAACAGAGCGATTAAATGGCATGAGCTAGAACAAAAAAGTCTAGATCGATTGGATGATTTATTTGCTGGGAAGATTGAGGGCTCAATGGGCCTGGGATCCCAAAGATCTCTTGCTGACTATGCGGTGATTAGCGGCGTAGATCTCAAGAATAAAATGGTTTTGAATTTAGAGCAGGCGACTGAGTCTGCTTTTCTAGAATCAGTTGAATGGACAAAAAACCCAATGGAAAGATAATAATAGGAGAATATGATGAGCGAGGAAGCAAGAAATTTTTTAAACAGCTACGGGGATTTTGTTACCAAAGTAACAAGTGAGCCTAGTCTCAATCAATCAAGCTTGGATGAAAGAATGAAAGAGATCGATGCCTCTTCGTCTATAGAATCTGCACGACTATTAACTGCAGCTCTTGGGCTTGGAAGCGAGACGGGTGAATTTGTTGAAATAGTCAAGAAAATGTTTCTTCAGGGCAAACCAGCATCTGAGGATAATATTTACCATATGAAGAGAGAGCTTGGGGACATTATGTGGTACTGGGCTACTGCTTGCATGGCCTTAAAACTTGATCCCTATGAGGTGATCAAAGAAAATCAGGACAAGTTAGAGGCTCGTTACGGAGAAAAATTTCAAGTTGATAGGAGCGAGCATCGTAAAGACGGAGATCTTTAATTGCCTACATTTAAATTGCCATTGCAAAACTTAATATCACCTAAGTTAATAAACTGATTTTGCCTTGAAGTCGTCGGTCGCTGCTAGGTACTCCTGCTTGAGTTGGTCGACAAGCGCTTGAACGGTTGGAGAATCTTTAATAGATCCAATCCCTTGGCCAGAGCCCCAGATATCTTTCCAAGCTTTGGCTTCAGTGTTTCCACCTGAACCAAAATTCATTGAATTTTTGTCTGCGTCCGGAAGATTAACTGGATCCAGTCCAGCCTTTTCAATGGATGGCCCAAGATAGTTTCCGTGAACCCCGGTAAATAAAGAGGAGTAGACGATGTCATGTGCCGCACTTTCTATCAGCATGTCTTTGTATTCTTTGTCTGCATTGGCCTCTTCGGTTGCAATAAATCGTGTGCCCATATAAGCCAGGTCAGCCCCTAGTGCCAAACTAGATGCCACAGCACTGCCTGAACTGATAGCTCCGGAAAGAATGATGGTGCCATCGAAGAATTCTCTTACCTCTCTAACCAATGCAAAAGGTGACAAGGTTCCAGCATGTCCGCCAGCACCAGCGCAAACTAAGATGAGCCCATCAACACCCTGTTCTGCTGCTTTTTTGGCATGCTTCACACTAATCACATCGTGATAAACAAGGCCGCCATATGAATGAGCTGCTGTAACAATTTCTTCAGGTGGTCGCAAGGAGGTGATAATAATTGGCACTTCATGTCTCACACATGATTCCATGTCTGCCATCAGACGATCATTTGAAGCGTGGCAAATTTGATTGACTGCAAAAGGTGCAATCGGAAGCTCAGGATTATCTAGCTTCGCTTGAGCAAGCTCTTCCTTGATTCTAATTATCCATTCATCAAGAACCGGCTGTGGTCGCGCATTCAATGCAGGGAATGATCCAACGATTCCAGCCTTGCATTGAGCTATGACTAGCTCAGGTCCAGAACACAAGAAAAGAGGTGATCCGATTACTGGAATTGAAAGATTATTTTGTAAAATTTTTGGTAATGCCATGATATGTTTTAGTGTTTTTTGTAGAGCTTACAGGAAGCTTGGGAGATATTAAATAGGGGTTTTACAGTTGGTTTAGTTGATCTGCAACCCAACTGATCGACCAATTGTGCCCAAGTCTATTGCCCTTGTATGTATCAGGTAAAACTACAACATTGCTTCCAGTTATTTCAATGTTTTGAGGGTTCTCTGGAAGATCTTTGAATGCGCTATCTAAATGTTGCTGCGTTCGCCATTCATACAGATGGACCATGGGTTGAAGCTGAATAGAAGGCTTGTAACCACACAGGTTATTTAACGAAGCATTGCCTTGGAGAGGGGAGGCAATGATATGAGCATTAAGCGTGACTAAGTTTTGCCAATTGTTTAACAGATGGCTAACCAAGATGCCGCCATAGCTATGGCCGATAAGGGTCACTGTTTGAATGTGCCTGTTTTGGCTTAAGAGATTTTCTAATTCAACAATTAGCTTATCTCCAGAATCTTTGTAGCACCCATTGTCAGGCCATCTATAAAAATGTACTTCATTGGTTGGTGTGTCTAAAGTCTTTAAAGGATAAACCCACTCATACCCTTCGCTCGAACCACCGTGAACCGCTATGGTTATTTGATTGGCGTTTTGTAAATTAGCTTCTAGAGACTGCATGCCCATTGGAAGTTCAATCAGGCGTACGCCTAATGCTTTAACTGAAACATTATCTTGAAAATCGCTAAGCTGGACTTTCCCTGCATCAGGCCCATTGCAGCTGACCAATGCTAGCAATAGGATTGGAAAAGATTGTAAAAATTTCATATGAGATTATTTAATAAAGTAAGCAACCCTGTGATCAGTAAAGTCTTTTTCTCCAACTTGATCAAAGCCCATCTTCTGATGAAAATTTAAAGATGGTTGATTGATGGGTTGAGTATTAACCTCTAGTGCGATCGATAGATTCTCATTTTTGGCTTGGTTAAAAATATCATTGTAAATAGCTTTACCAAGGCCCTCTCTTCTATAATTTTCGTCAATTGCTACCCTGTCTACATATAAAAATTTCTTAAGTTTTGTCGTAAAAAATTTATAATTTTCAGACCTGTAGACTGAGCCCTCTCTCATGCAAATAATAAATCCAATAATCTCATCGCTTTTTAATACCAATAAATTGTATGCACTGAGCTCTATGAGTTTGCGTAAATGATCCTTGGATTCTAAAGATCCAACCTCCGGGGTGTTGGCTTGATTGAGATCATATATTTTTTGAAGCTGAGCATCATGAATGTTGTCATGATTGAAAGCTAGCAGTCTAAATTTTGTGTTTATTTCCATATAAATACTAGCTGCTAGTTGGCCATTGCTTCTAAGAAATACAAAATAATATTAATAATATCTAGGTACATGGTAAAGGCAAGAGAGATAGCGGTATCCCAATTATTCAGGCCTTGAGCTGCGCTCACATCAACCGAGCTAATTGAGGCAAGCAAGCACATTGAGAAAATTACGATCCCGGCTATAGCTTTTTTTCTTTTAGTCCCGCGCGAGATTTGATTAAACATAGAGTAAATCTCTGCGCTAAGTAAGATTGCCATTAAGGCGACAACTATCGATACAAAAATTGGATTTGCAAAATTAATACCAGTTATAGCTACCACGATAAACATTGCAGCAGTTGTTAGGGTCGCAAGCTTAAGACCCGTCATGCCATCATTTTCATCCATGTCTATGATGATAAAACCTATAAGAGAGCCATAGCAGATTGCGCTGAGAGTCATAAAGACAATCTGTATAAAAGAAGTGGACAAGAGAATGACAGCGGCGGCGGTCCACATTGAGATGATGGAAAATAAAATAAAAAAGAAAAAGAAATGGGTAGAGCCGTTGCTCTGCACTATGGTTATATCGGTCTGCCTATTTTGGTTTACGGCTTCTGCAAAGGCAATACCTAAAAAAGTGGTATTGGCATAAAAGGCTTTTTTGCACTGTTGCACAATAAGAAACATGCAGCCATAAAGAACTGCTAGCTCAAATCCAAGGATTAAGTAGACTTTTAAGGCTAGGCTGGTGGCATCCATGCTAATAATTAATTGCTTGATCCTGCGGCAATAATCTCAACGTAAGTTTGAATGCCGGCAACAAAACTATCTACGGCAATGCTTTCGTTTGTTCCATGAAAGCCTGTCATGTCTTCTGGAACGATGCTAAATGGATTAAATCTAAAAGAGTTGTCGGCAACTTTTGAGTAATGCCGAGTATCAGAAGCTGCAATCATAATGCCTGGGACTGATACGACCTCGCCATAAACTTTGCTCAAGGAAGATGAGATTATTTCATAGCCAGGAGATTCCCAGGAAGAAACACCTGAAGCCTCTCTACCGCCCAGAGTGCGCACTTCCACTTGATCGGATCCAACGACTCTTCTGACGTGCTCGGTGACACTTTCGACGGAATCTCTAGGATGAATCCGAAAATTAATGAGTGCTGTGGCTTCAATTGGTAAAACATTGCTCTTGATGCTCGCATTTAGCATTGTTGGCGCCGTGGTTGTTCTAATCATTGCATTGATTACTGGGCTAGAAGACATCTGGCTATCTAGCAAGCCCCCAAAGAGCCATCTATTTGCAAATAAAAAGCGATACCGAAATGGCATGTGTTTACTCACTTCATCAAACATTACGGCACTTAAGCCTTCCAAGCTTCCAGGAAGCGGTTCATTTTCTAACTTCATTAGAGCATCTGCAAGAATGTTCACGGCTGTTTTCTTGGGAGGCGTAGAAGAATGCCCGCCTTTTGCTTTTGCAACAATTAACAGATTCGTGCTTCCTTTTTCAGCTACGTTGATAGGAGCAACTAACTTATCAACACCTGGAAAAAATCCTCTATTTACGAACGAGCCTTCATCTAAAGACCATTGAAGTTGAATGCCTTCATTTTTTAATTTATCTGCAACGAGTGCAGCCCCACCACCTCCAATCTCCTCGTCATGACCAAAACTGAAATATACTGTTCGGGTAGGTTGAAAATCATTCTGCATCAGATGAGTGGCAGCCTCATACATTCCAATCACGCCACTCTTATCATCCAGGGCTCCCCTGCCCCAAATTCTATTATTAGCAATTACACCTGCAAAGGGGTCTTGTTCCCATCTCTCTTCTGTGCCTGGAATCACTGGAACAACGTCATAGTGTCCCGTTAAAAGAATGGGGGCAAGGCTTGCATCAGAACCCTGCCACTTGTAAAGCAAGGTATATTCCAGCTGCTCAAATTGCATTTGTGAATGAAATTCGGGGTAAGTTGCAGTTGCCCATTTGATAAATGCATTGAACTCTTCTTGTATAAAATTCTTTGAATCTTGGTGTGAAATAGTTTTAAACCTAATTGAGGCTGCAAGATTGTTGCTCACATTTTGTTTATCTATTTGTACTTGCGATGCTTCTGCCAAATCAGGCTGAGGTGCAACATGCATGAATGTGCGAACAAGCGCGATAGCAAGCAATATCAGAATTGATGCCAATAGAAAAAGTGATAATTTTTTTAACATCTCTTGCTCCTGTAAACCATGTGCTGCTTAAAAAAGTTCTGGTCTTTTGCCTGCAAAATTTGCGAAGTATTCTCTGATGCTTTCCAGATCCTTCTCGAGATCTGCTGTTGGAGTAAAAAACTCACCTAGCTGAATTGTCTTGTTAGAGAAATCAATCCCTGCAAGCATGATCTTGCTATTAGTTTGATGGGCAATCCTTAAAAAACCTGATTTTAATCTTTCAACTTTTTTTCGGGTTCCCTCAGGCGCCATCCCTATGATAAAACCTTGATATTGCGCGGTAATGGCTTGTATTTCATTCATAAGCTCTTGGGGAGTGGCTCTGTTTACTGGAATGCCTCCCAGCGATCTCAAAATTCGTCTAAACCCTGTTTTAAAAATTGAATGTTTGCCGATCCAATGAATATTAATATCCCAACTCAACACTGCAGACATGGCTACGATAAAGTCCCAATTAGAGGTGTGAGGACCTACAACCATGATCACCCTTTCATCTGTTGGAAAATGGCCAACGGTTTTCCAGCCAGTGACTTTCATCGCTAATTTGCCAATAAGTTTTAGAACTTTTGGTCTATGCGCAATTAAATGTTCTGGGATAAATGTTTTATATTTTTTCATTAAAATTAGTTTAAAGGAATTTTAACGTGCTGTTAATTTTTCATATTTTTCAATTGCATTGGCAATCTTCTCTATAACATCGCCTTGAGCAAATTTCTTTGTGTTGACGTAAAAAGGATGCGGAAGAGAAGACAGCTCTTTAGCTTTTGTCATCACCCTATCCATAAATGTATCCTCAGGCACCACCTCATCAATATAGCCAACTGCTATTGAATCTCTCATAGAATATGCATCTGAATGATAAACAGCGGGATAAAAATAATTCTTATTTACTCGAGCTTTTAGTATCTCCATAATTTGCGTGGGAATGTCCATATTATTTCTCACCTCATTTGCCTGACAAATATACTGCCCATCTATGGCTATCCGATAATCAGCACAGCAGGTCACAAATAAACCGAGGGCGATAGAGTGACCAGAAACTGCTGCAATAATTGGTCTATCAAAAGCATAAAGATCTAAAAGTGTTTTGTAGCCCAGGGTTACCATCTTATGGATCTTATCCATGTCGCCTGTGGCCAGAGTCTTCAGATCAAAACCACCGGAAAAGAGTCCCTCTCTTCCTGTAATGACCAAGGAGCCTGAGTCTCTCGGGACCTCGGCCAATAATTCATTAAACTTGGTGAGCATTTCATAAGAGAATGCATTCGCCTTTCCATCATCAAGCTTAATAATTGAAATGTTATTCTCTTGGCTTAAGGTTGCTATTTCTCTAGACATAATGTGCTTCTAGTTCTTCTCTAAAGTGTTTAAGTATATTTTAACTTTTAACTTAGCATTTTCTCTAATATCCATATAAAAAAGAGCATAGTCTAAGCCATGGTAGTTGCCGGAAGCTCCGCCAAAGGCTTGAAATCTTGTTCCAGTTTGGTCTGAGGCAAATAAAGCTCCATTCTTACATTGCGCTTGAACGTATTGTTTAAGAGGCGATTCTAGCGCCTCAAATACTATATTGTTAGGGCTCTCATCTCCAGAAAACTCGAGGCTAAACTCTCCAGAAGTATAAACTGCTCCCTTTGCATCAGAGAGATCAGAAAGCGCGCCCTCATTCTTCCAGGTAATAGGATTTACACATATATTATTTTCATATAAAGGCATTTTTTTATTTAGCTGAGTGTCACTTAAAGTGTCCCAGTGAGCCAAACACCCAAGCTGTTCAGCGCTATCGCAAACACTTATGTTGGCCATATCAACCATCCAGTCTTTAGAAATTGTGCCACCAATGATGTAAGCGCCAACCATTCTTGGGTAAAGGTCAGAGGCATCAATTTCTTCTGCAAGCAATCTAATTGCGTGATGTGTGCCTTGGCTATGACTAGCGATAATAAATGGTCGGCCCTTGCTGTGGTTATCAAGAAAGTACTCAAATGCTATTTTCACATCTTGGTAAACAAAGTCATGCACCTCGGCTCGAACTTGATCGGTACCAAAATAACTATATATCGATGCTTGCCGATAATGAGGAGCATAGATACTGCAACATCCATTATAGGCGCTGGCTTGATTTGCCATCATCCACTGAGTGTTCTCCTTGGTAACAGATTGCTTTTCTAGGGGATCTGTCCAATGGTCTCCTTTTAAGTAGCCAGTAGGGTGAATGAAAAATACATCTACTTCAGCATTTGCCTGATCAACGCCCTCTTCGCCTGCCGGAAAGAAATCTGCTTCATCTTTAATAGAAGGAAGAGATGCCCAGGAGCTCGTTTTAGCATAGTCTAGTTGTTCAACAGCATCGTTTGGATCAAATGAATGATCTGGGCCACTAAAAAAATAATCGTAAGCCATATCAGCTGTTAGACCTTGATCTCTTAACTCAGCAATATAAGGGTAAATCCAAATCCCGATTCCAGAAATAAGAATCGCCGAAATAAAAATAATTTTTTTCATACGTTCACCTAATTTTATTTAATATCCAAAAACCCAGCCAAGTACTAACAGCAGCTTTAACTGTTTGAGCTATAACCACCGGCAATGAAAAAATAAAATCTAGGTAAGGGTTCCAAAGCCAGGTGTATAACCAGTCGACGATAGGAAGAAAAAGAGTGAGGTAGTTTTTAAAAAACTCTATGTGAGATAAGGAGAGTATTCCAAAATCAGTTGTCATCACAACCCAGAGTCCCCAGATAACCACTCCAATTTGAAGGGGGGTTGTGCCTATACAAAAATATGCAATAATTCTTAGGAAAGCTTTAAGGATAATTTATCCCCCAATAAATTAATTAACAGCTTAATCATAGAACCTTTTAAGGAGAAATAAAAATGCATACAAAATTAAAAATGTTTTCATTAGCTGCAATATTGATGTCATTTAACCTTTCAGCTGGCGAGCCATATGGTTCACATACCTCTGATAAATGGCAAATTTGGGCCTATTCCAGTGCTGCGCCTGCATTTATTGGTGACAATGCTGCAATCATAGGTACCGGTGGAAAAGTTCTTAGAGAGGGCAGCAACGGCTGGACCTGTCAATCTGGAAATCCAAGACCTTATCCAGAAAAAGGCTGGAAGAGCCCTCATGAAGCGATGGCAGCTTGCCATGATGATGAAGGAATGAAATGGATGATGGCATACATGCAAGGTGTAAAACCAAATATGGAAAGAGATACTTACATGTGGATGCTCAATGGAGATATGGGTGAAGATAACACCAAAGCTGGTGTTTTTAATAAGGAAGCTGCAACTCCAGGCGAGTGGATTGAATCTGGACCACATTTAATGTTGATGCCAAAAGATCCAGCTACCATCGAGAAATTTTCTACTGATTTTATGAGCGGAGCGCCCTATGTAATGTTTGCAGGGACTGATTATGCTCACTTGATGATTCCAGTCGAAGGCTATTACAAGTACACCAAGTAATTATCTTTTAATGCTCTAGCCTGAGGCCAGAGCATTTTTTACCTCTCCCTACCTTGCCATGCCCAAATGGAAAAAGGGATACTGAGAATATAAGCCGCAGCTATTACATTAAGCGTAACCCATAAGAAGTTAATTAAGGATAAGACAATGAGTGAGAATAGAATCAAAAATAGGATTCTTGATTTAACTTGCGGGCGTCCTCGTTTAACAGAAAAGGTTGGGATTTGACTGACCAAAAGACCGCTAATGAGTATGGTGTAGCCAGCAACAAAATTTAAATTAGTATAAGCCCAATCAAAACCTAAGAAGGTGTGAGTGAGGGGCAACAGAATTAATAAGGCGCCCATGGGGGTTGGAATGCCAGTAAAAAAGTAAGGCTGATCATCTGGAACCGTGCCTTCTTCTTGCTTCACGTTATAAAGTGCGAGCCTCAGGCATGAAAATACTATGAAAGCTAAGGCAGCAAAGGCACCGAGGCTGCTATCTTGATTGAAGATTGTCATATAGAGCAATAACCCAGGCGCGACGCCAAAGCTTAAAAAATCTGATAAAGAGTCTAGTTGCGCGCCTAGCTCCGATTCGCTTTTTAATTGTCTCGCTAACATGCCATCAAGCACGTCACAAATTCCGGCCAACAAAATACATATCACCGCCAAGTTGAAGTTAAACTCTAGCGCAAATCTGATTGAGCTTAGGCCAAAGCATAAGCCTGTTAAAGTCACTAAGTTTGGAATCAATACCTTCAAATCTAACCTGCTCATTGAGAGCCTCTGGCTAATGGCAGGGATGCTAACACTGTTTCCCCTGCCGTCACTATATCGCCTAGCTTGCATTCTGTGATGGCATCCAGCGGCATGTAAATATCCACTCTTGAGCCAAAACGAATTAAACCAAAACGCTCTCCTTGATCCAGCTGCTCGTTTATCTTCACGAATCCTAAAATTCGTCTAGCAATCAAACCGGCTATTTGAACCACAATAATTTTTGTATCGTTATCTGTTTTAAGAACAAGGCTGCTTCTTTCATTTTTATCGCTGGCTTTATCAAGGCTAGCATTTAAAAACTGTCCTTTTTTATAAACGATGTTTTCTATCTCTGCTGCTATGGGGCTTCTGTTTACATGCACATTAAATACGTTCATAAAGACACAGATGCGTTTCATCTTCTCTGAAGCCATTGCAAGTTCTGCAGGTGGAAAGGCCTCGTCAATGAGGCAGACTTTACCGTCAGCAGAACTGACTATTTTGTTTGGATCATTAGGAACGTCTCTTTCTGGATCTCTAAAAAACCAAATAACAAAAAATGTCAAAGCGTAGCCAATTAACGCTGCTGGAACCCAAAGAAAATACAAACCAGTTGAGGCAGAAAAAAAGATTAATGCAAATTTCCATCCCTCTGGATGGATATAGAACTGGCGCTTTTTATTTGTTAGAGTCATTGAAATTACTGTTTTAAATAGAGCATTCTATTCCAAAAATCATTCCATTGTTTGTTATGACCCTTTGACCTGTGTATATATGATTAGTGCGGCCATTCCTAGTTGAAGAATTAGCGTTAGCCATAAGATGATCTTGGTTGCTAGCTTTGGCTGTAATGCTGGATCCAGTCTATTGGTAAGGTATAAGGCGCCAATATTTATGATGGGCAGTCCTATTGCCGCCCAAATGCCTGCAATAAGCAGCAGCATAATGGGGTTGGGTAAGATGAAATATGCAATGCAAGAAAAGAGCGGGATGGCGATGGCGACGATTTGTATTAAGGTGTTTCTTGTTGTTACTTTTTCTAAAACTAGGCCCATGGAGATTAAATAGTCGGATATGGTACGAGTAAATGCTGCTGTTCCTGATAACAGGGTAGAAAATAGAACAAAGAAAGCCAGTGGAATAAAAAACCATTTAGCCCAACTTCCTAGGATTGTTGTAAATATATTTAACAGGGTTTGGATAATGTCTCCTCCAGGCGGCGGGTACAGTCCAAGAGTGTGAAGGACAGCAGCGCCTAAAAGAAAAAATGGTAGCGTGCCCAGGGTCACAAAAAATACTGTTGCCCATACATCTGTTTGCATCACCTTGATCCAAGCTTTTTGTTCCTCGAGCCCATTGCCATGCTTGGCATATCCTTTCTCGAGGCACCAGTAGGTGTAAGCCATAATTTCTCCATAGCTAATGCCAGTGAAACCAAATACTGCTAAGGCCAACGCCGCATGCTCAAATGGAAAGGAGAAAGATAGCCCTGCAATTATTTGCTCGCCAGAAATTGCATAGGTTGTTGATTGCATAGATATTGCAATGATTAATGTGACCACTGAGAAAAAAGACACCATCGCCAGTAAGATTTTTTCTAAGGATTGGTAAGAACCGAGATACAAGATGAACCAAGTAATAGCACAAGAGGTTGCAACCCAGACTTCGACACTTAATAACGGGATCATCAGGTGCCCTGCTTCAGCTACCGCCCCCGCCAGTCCACCCATGCCAGCAATCGATGGGACCACTCCGATAAACATAAACCAAACTAGCCACGAGGCTTTTTTACCCTTGAGATTTGTCTTGGGTCCCGGCATATCAGAGAATGCCTCTAAAAATGTTTGATTGGTTACAATGACATATCTGCTAATTTCCGCTTGGATTAAGGGCTTGCTCCAGAGGCTTAATAACAGCCACCATAACAAAGTAAATCCAGTCGCAGCACCTAGTAATGGAGCCAAGGCTATAGCGCCACTGCCCACAACGCTGCCGGTCACAATAATGCTTGGGCCGATAAACTTTAGTCTCTGTAAAAGAGAAGTAGGCGCTTTATTCATGAGGCTTGTGTAGCAAAACTATGTCCTTTGATATGATTTCATACTGCCAATTTCTTTGTGCGGCTATCACTTCGAAAGTTTTTTCAGCATAAAACGTTACGTGTGTTGGGTCCCTCCTATAGTACCAAGTTTCAAACTCTTGGTCCTCGCTTAAAAAGCTGGTCATCATTCCAAGCCAACCTCCTGGCTTCAATAAAGCATCAAGGGTATTAAATTCTTGATAGGGATGATAAAAATGCTCAGCGGTTTCTGTGCAGGTAATAAAATTATATTGATTTAAAAATATTTTTTTATCTGGAAAGAAAAAAGGATCATAGAGATCTACTGCAAAGCCATTACTTTTCAGCATATCGGCTAATGCTGGTCCATGCCCGCAACCGAAATCAAGACCTTGGTCACCAACAGACAGCTTCTCTTTTAATGGGGTCACAAGCCTAGATAAAAATGCGCGGTATGCCTCATCATCAATTCTATTGTTGTGTTCTAAGTAACGCTCTTTTTCAACGCTGGATTCAATATAGAGACTGGGATCCAAGAATTTTGTAAAACAAAATTGGCAGTTCCAATATATTTTGCCATCAGAGGTTTGGAAACTTTCAGTTGATTGGTGATTACAAACAATGCAATTCATGGAAGGTATTTTTATAAAATATTTTTGATGCCTTCGATTGAAACTAACATTCCCTGATGAATGCTTTCTGCAAAAATCTCTGGTTCAATTTCTGTTGTCCACTCAAGCAAGCAGCTAAAATTATTGTGAGGAATAATTTTCATTGTTGCCAGATGATGCTCAATGGGTGCTGGCGTCTCTATGGCTGAGTATTGCAAGACCATCTGATGGTCATCCTTTAAAAGTATTTTTTCTGTGATGGTTCCCATCCCCTCCATCTCAAAGAACCTCGTGTCGCCATCGACTGTTATTTTATCTATGGTCGGCACCCAGTCGCACCTGCCAATGTCTGACAAGATACTCCATAACTTTTTTGCTGAGCAATCTAGCTGAACTCTCTCAGAAAGAACCCTCATGATGCGACTTTATTTGTTTGAAAATTAAGCATTTTTTCTCCCATTTTAAATTCTATGTTTGCTCGGCAAGCTTGGGCTCGTTTCTAGGCATCTTTTAAAGTGAGCATTGGGGAAGTATAAATTGTTTTTCTTATAGAAATAATCCCTGCAAGAAATATGAAGATTACGGCAGCAAGAAAGCCAGACCCAAGAATATATGGATTTGGGGAATAAGATAACTCTAGGACTTGGGTGAAGATCACGCCTGATAATAATGTAGCAGCTATGATGGCCGTCATTGCAGACAGCACCCCAAGCACTAAAAATTCTGCAGCTGCTGCTTGAAAAATTAAGGATCGCTTGGCCCCAATGGCATGAAGAATGGCAGCCTCTTTTTTTCGTTGATCTGTATTTGAAAAGATTGAGGCTATGAGCGCAAGGATGCCAGCGGCCAAAGCTAAGATAAAAATGTATTGCACAGCCAAAGAGGCGCTTGAAATTGTATTTTGAACTTGTTTAATTACTGCGCCAATATCGATATTTGTGATGGTTGGGAAGCGCTCAATAAAGCTTGTGATGATGTTGCTATCCTCAGGGATTCTAATGCTTGTGATATAAGAATTGGGAAGGGTTTTGCCTATAGCTGGCGAGAGTAAGAAAAAGAAATTTGGAGAAAAGCTTTCCCACGAAACCTCTCGAAAACTTGTAACAGTGGCATAAAAATTAGTTCCGCCAGCTGAAAAATATAGCTCATCACCGAGTGCTAAATTCATTGAATCGGCAATGCCATCATCAACTGAAACTTCTGCCCTCGAGCTGCCAGCTTCCCACCAAGAGCCCTGAACGATTGTATTGCTATCAGGAAGCTTTTCTTGCCAGGTCAAGTTAGCCTCGCGCTCCATTACATTCTCTGAGTCTAATAATTCTGTATTAGCGCGCTTCACAGAGAGAAGCCTCCCTCTAATTAAGGGTGTGAATACTGGCGAGATATCAGCGGTATTGCCAAGGTATTCTGAAATATTTTCTAGATCATATTCCTGAATATTAAATAGAAAGTTGTTTGGGGTATCTTCCTGAAGCCTATCGGTCCATGAGTCTATAAGATCCGTTCTTGTCTCAGCCAAGACCAATAGAAAAACCAGTGATAGGCCAAAAATAACAATTTGAAGAATACTTTCGTGGCCTCGTTTAGCAATATTTTTTAAACCTAATTTCCACCCTATGCCTGAAGAGAGCTGCATGAATGAGAGTCCATAGATTAACCCTTTTCCGATCAGAAAGAGTGCAATCGTTACAGCAATCAAAGCGCCAACTATGTATAAAATCAGCTCAATGTTTTTAAATAAAATCATTAAAAATATTAGCATGGTGGCTGAAGCCACTAGATATATCATCAGATTTTTTCCCACTCCAATACTGAAATCATTTCTGAGAATTCGAATAGGCTCAGATTCACCCAGTATTTTTAAGTAAGGGGATGCAACGCCAAATACAACACAAAAAGAAGCCACAAATCCTAATATGACTGGCTGAAATGAAGGTGGCGGCAAGTCTGTGTTAATGAGGTCTTGAAGGGCGCTGATGAGCAAGAACTGCAATAGATACCCGCCAAGTAACCCAACAAGAGTTGCAAGCAATGCCATTAAGGTAAGCTGCATAATTTGAGAGCCCAAGATAAATCTTTTAGAGGCACCAAATACTTTCATTAAAGATATTTGCAAAAGATTGCGGGCTGCATATCTACGGACCGCCATCATAGAGGTGATCACAGAGATGATGATAGTAAATAAGCTGGCCAGATTAAAAAAAATTGTTGAGCTCTCAAGAGCCTCTCCAAGACTTTCTCCAGCATCTTCTGCTTTTTGAACCCTGATTTCTGCTGGCATATCCTGCATACTATTCAGAAAGTTCTTGATATTTTCTTCTGTTCCAGCAAACAGGTTTCTGTACACCACCCTACTGCCTGTTTGAATAATGCCCATCTCGGCCAAATCATCAACATTCACTATAATTGTTGGGTAAAACCCAAAGAACCCTGAATTACGATCTGGGTATTCTTGTATGATCCCCTCAACAATAAAAGTCTTATTGCCAATAATTAACTGGCTACTTTGTTTTAACTCCAAGACTTCCAATATTTTTTTTTCTACCCACAAATAACCGCTTCTAGGTGATCCTGTGTGAGCAATCTTCTGACCATTAACCGTCGAAATGATCAAAGCTCCCTTTAAGGGGTAGGATAAAGTGGTTGCCTTGATAGAGCTCAATAAATTATCTTCATTGGCGATGGCCATGCTTAAAAAAGATACTGTTTCTGCGGTCTCTAACTCATGTATTTTTGCAAGCTCTAGATAGTCTGGCCCTAGCTCTGATGCTGAGCGAAGAGTTACATCAGCTCCTAGGATACTAGCGGCTTGTTGCTTTATTGAAGACTGCAGCCGGTCCCCTAAAAAACCAACGCTTGAAATAGCAGTAACACTCAAGACAATAGCAAGCGACAAAATCAGCAAATCACCACTTGTAATTTCAGACCAGAATTTTTTTATGCCATAGAGAAGGCCTCTGATCATAAGAGCTCACCCTCAGATAATTCATAAACTTTGCTGCATTTTTCTGCAAGCCCTAAATCATGGGTGACTAAAACCAGAGTGGTTTGCATGAGCTCATTGACAGAAAATAAGAGGTCTGTAATTGCAGTTGAACTTTTTGTATCAAGGTTTCCCGTTGGTTCATCTGCAAATAAAATTTTTGGTTTGTTTACCATAGCTCGGGCTATAGCTACTCGTTGCTTTTCTCCCCCGCTCAGTTGGGTTGGAAAATGTTGCGCTCTTTTTTCTAAACCAACGCTTATGAGTGCTTCTTTTGCCTTAGATTGAGCCTCCTCTATTCCAGATATTTCTAGCGGCAACATGACATTGTCTAGCGCTGATAGTTTTGGCATTAAGTGGAAAGACTGGAATACAAATCCAACATCTCGACCTCTGATTTGGGCTCTTTGATCTTCATCGAGCAAAGTAATTTCCGACCCTAAGAGGGTAATAGATCCTGCGCTGGGTAAATCTAGGCCTGCCATAATTGCTAGCAATGTTGTTTTACCAGACCCAGATGGTCCAACGAGAGACACCAACTCTCCGGGCTCTATGGACAAATTAACGTCCTTGACTATTGTCAAAGCCCCCTCTGGACTGTTAACTTCTTTGGTAATGTTTTTAACTTCTAAAATTAAGTCTTTCAATTTTTGCCTTTTGGTAATTTCAGCCTTCTTACTGTCCGTAATGGTACCAGTAAATTCTGCTGGCACGATAGACCCACCAACCAATACCATCGTTGTTTTAGGCGATAGTTTAAGTGCTGGTTATGGGGTAAAACTTAATCATTCTTGGCCTTCATTGCTGGATGAAAGCATCAAGAAGCAAGGCTTAACATTTCAAGTTGTGAATGCCGGCGTTAGTGGAGACACCACATCAGGTGGGCTCTATCGGCTGCCTAAATTATTAAGCCAGCATAAGCCTCGGATTGTTATTTTAGAGCTGGGTGGCAACGATGGCTTACGGGGCATGTCTTTAAAAAAAGTAGTAAGAAAAAATCTTAAACGGATGATTGAGATGGCTCAAGTGACTGGCGCAACTGTTGTTCTCATTGGGGTAGAGTTGCCACCAAATTATGGGGAAGTTTATATCAATAATTTTCAAAGAATATTTAATGATCTGGCGATGGAGTACCAGCTCTCCTTAATCAAAGGCTCAATTCAAGAGATGGTTGTAATGGGTCTAATGCAATCGGACGGCATTCATCCAAACAAAGAGGGGCATTCATTGATAGCCAAAGAAGTCTGGGCAGAGATACAGCCCCTAATAACCCAAATGAATGCTGGCTAGGGTTATTTAATCCCGGATTTCAGCACTTGATAGATCTTGATCAATCCATACAGGCCCCATGAAACAGTAACACCCCACCATAAAGCAAAAAACCAATCGTTTTTCTCAGTTCCATTCCATTGCAGCCATTCAAAGATAAAAGCCTCTACAAATAAATCAAAAGCCACCCAAGCAAAAAACCCAAAGACCCACAGCAGAAATAAATACATTGTTTTCATTTGAGGAGCAGGCGTCTGTTCAGCCTCTTGAAGAATTTCAGGCGGCAAGATAAAAGCTCCTCTTTCTAAAAACCATGTTTGTGCTGTGTGCTCGACCAAGAGGTCGCTATATAAATGAGCAAATTCTCCGCCTCGCTTTTCCGAGTGCTCAAAGGTTAGTCCATCTTCGATGATCTGTTGTTTGATTTGCAGAAGCACGACCTCTTCTTGCTTCGCAAAATATAATGTCAAGGTTGCGTTTAGCTGAAGGGCGGAGGAAAGATGAACAAAACCATCTTTTTGATCTAGGTCTGTGGCTATCTTCCCACTCTGTGATGCCGCCTCCCATTCCTGTTTAGATAACACCTTGTATAAATTTTTTGGTGCCTTAGATTGGGTGATGGTCATGTTTAATTTAAAGTCTTTGTTTGAAATCAAGCACGGTTGCATTGATGCAATATCTAGATGAGCCATTGGGGCCGTCAGGAAAAACATGGCCAAGGTGAATATCAGAAGTCGCAGACCGTATTTCTGTTCTTCTCATGCCATAACTATTATCTGGTTTGGTATAGACAGAGCCATCTATAGGTTGTGTGAATGATAGCCAGCCGGTGGAAGAAGTGAATCTATCCCTGGTATCAAATAATGGCGCTCCGCTTAACTTATCAAGAAAGATGCCATCGGGTGTATTTTTAAAAATTTCATACTCCTTACAGAACTTAGCATCAGTTCCCTTATCGAACGCCACTCTGTATGCTTCGGAGTCGCCTAGCTTAAAGTAGCCAAGCGCTTCATAAAATTCCTTGGGTGACATATAGCCCTGATGGCCAAAGACCTCTTTCCCCTCTTCAAGAAATAGAATGGTTGGGGTGGCCCATGTGGGCGAATCAATTCTCAGTCCCTCTAAGTGACTGGCGAGCCTAAAAACAAGGGGTATATTGCCAAGATATTTTTTTACTACCTCTGCCTTAAATTTTTCACAGTAAGGGCAGTAACCTTCGGGCTCAATGACGACAATGGTTTTGCCCTTTGCAAGGGTTGTATTATCAGGCATGGTCACCTGTTTTTTGTTGTTAAATTTCACTCCCGTAGAGTGATCGGGGCAATAGCCATTTGGATTTTTTTTAATATAGTCTTGATGATAATTTTCTGCTTTGTAAAACTTGGTGATGGGCTTGATGACTGTGGTCAGTTTTCCGTAGCCGGCATCTGATAGTAGTGCTTGGTAGGCCGAACCAATCTCCTGAATTACCAGCCTTTGGTCTTCGTTTGAATACAAGATGATTGATCGGTATTGGGTTCCGACATCATTGCCTTGTCTATTGAGCTGCGTTGGATCATGCGATTCAAAATAGTGCATTAAAAGATCTGCGGTAGAAATAATATTTGTGTTGTAGGTGACCTCAACAACCTCCGCATGGTTGTTTGGGTTGAACTTATGTTTAAGTTTTGTAATTTCTCTATAGGTTGGCTGCACTCCATCGCCATCAGCATAACCAGAAACTGCATCTATCACCCCGGGCAAAGATTCATAGCCTTTTTCAGCGCCCCAAAAACAACCCGAGCCTAAAATAATTTTCTCTGAGTGAACGGTTGCCTCAGAAATACTGGGCGCAGCAAACGCACTCAGCGCAAATGATAGTGTTAGGATTGAAAGATAGAAGGATGTCTTGTTCATAGGTAAATTAATCTAGGCTCTCAACCAGTAGGATAGAAAAATTAAATTTTATATATATTGAATTATATATTATTTATTAATGTAACCTTTACTTCTCTTATATATGATGTTAAGTTTACGTTACATATAAATTTTAGGAAAAATTATGGAAATATTAATACCGCTTGCCGGAATATCTGTTGGAATCATTGTCCCGCTATCAGTCTTCTTCTGGCAGTATCACGAAACCAAGCATAAAAATGAAACTATTTTAGAAATATCAAAAACCCTTGATGATCCGGCAAAACTGGAACGCTTATTGCGTATTTTTGATGAAAGAAAACAAGAGCCGATAGATTATCGCAGAGGCGGTTTAATAACCATTTTTGTAGGTGTTGGAATTTATTTTCTAGGTTTAGCTGCATTAGGAGATTTTTTTGAGGGAGTTGGGTTATTGGTTGGCTTCATAGGAATAGGAACCATGGCAGCTGGTTATATCTATCCAAATACTAGTGAAGAGATAACTAAAGCAGTTGAAGAATTTGAAGAGAAATAATATTGGGTAGCCATCATAAAAACCTTCTAAACAATCTTGGGGAGCTAAGAAAATCTGCAGGCTTAACGCAACAAGAGCTTTCAGAGAGTGCAGAGGTCTCTAGAAAAAGCATCAATGCTATTGAAAATGGGATTTACGTCCCCTCCACTGTTCTTGCATTAAAAATAGCAAAAACTTTAAATTGTTCTGTAGAGGACTTATTTACACTGCCATAGAACAGTTATTTAACAGCGACCTATGGAGTTTGAGCAATGAGCCTAAGTGGAAATCTTAAACTAGCCGATCCAGTAGTTTGATGTTTGATCTAGAGAAGCTCATGCATAATTTTTCGATGCTGTAGAATAATGCAACATATAGCCCTGTGCTGACTGCTAACCTAAAGTCAAAAGGTATGGCGGCAATATAGGTCTGTGGCAGCGAACCACCACCTGCAAACCACACAGCGCCGTTGACCACAACAAACCAAGTCAGTACAGCGCTTAAGCTGCCAAAGAAAAGGCTCTTGCTGTAACGACTCACAGTGGGTGTAATCGCAAAGACTAAAAGCATGGTTGCAAGTATCAGCGCGTTAACTGGTTCTAAAAAGAGGTTAGTGAATGCAATAATGCTGACAGGAAGAAGGTGCTGTATGCGCTTATCATCCGTTAGTCTGGGCATAAATACCGCTAGCGCTAATAAGGGAGAAAAGTTTGTTGGTAATCCAATAAATCTACTTGCAACTAATAGTGCTAATAAAAATGCTACATTCTTCCACATAAAATTTCCTTGGTTTCTGGTGCCTTGTTTGCAATCCTAAGTATTATAGTTCAACTGCCTATTATTTTTTAAAGATCCACGCCTTTTCTAGCCATTACACCCTCATTGTAGGCATGCTTAATTTCTTTGATTTCAGATACCGTGTCTGCCCACTCTGTTAGTGCTGAGCCTCCGCCGCGTCCAGTTACAACGACAGATTGGTTTTCTGGACGATTTTTTAAAGCGCTCAGAATACTGTCCTCATCAAGATAATCAAAACTGATCATGTAGGTAAGCTCATCTAATACCACCAAATGATAGCTGTCATCTTTTAGCATTTTTTCAGCAATTGCCCAGCTTGTCTTCGCAGCAACAATGTCTGAGGAGCGATCCTGGGTGTCCCAAGTAAAGCCAGTGTTCATTTGGTGAAAGGTTACCGATGGGCATTTTTCGCGCACATAGATCTCTTCGCCAGAAAGTTGTTGTCCTTTAATAAACTGGACCACGCCTACTTTGTACTCATAGCCAAGCGCCCTCATCACCATGCCAAAGGCAGAGCTTGATTTGCCCTTTCCATTGCCGGTAAGCAATATGCCGACCCCTCGAACAATGGTTGCAGCTGCTATTGACGCATCAATATTTCCTTTCAGTGCTTCCATTTTTTTCTGATGGACTTGTTGCTTCTTGTCTTGCTCGTTGCTCATAAATACACCCTCTCTTGCTGGTAATGCCACTATATCAGGCGGCTTCCCTATCAGAAAATCTAGAACCGATAGCGCGCTCCAACATTAGCGCTAAAACCTAAAGTTTGGTAGCCAAAGACTTCTTCATAACTTTCATCAAACAAATTATCAAGGCGCAAATAGATGCCTAGCTTTGGCGTGGCTCCATAATTAAGGCTTAAGTTGACGACGGTATAGTCTTCCAGTCTTATGTTATTGGGATAAACGACGTCTATTTGAGAGCCGTTGTATTGGGCGTTGGTGTTAATGTGCAGGTTCGCCATTGCCTGCCAAGATAGATTTAAGCTGCCAGTGTGGCGGGCACGCCGAGCTTCGTCTGCATAGTGATTATCGCCATCAAGCTCAACTGAATCGGTGTAGGTATATGAGGCATTAAAGAATAAAACATCATTTAATTTGCTAGCAGTTGTAAGCTCAATGCCTTGTCGCTTACTCGAGCCCTCTCGATTTTTAGCAGTGTAGCGATAAGTTATTGGATCCATAAAATTACCATCAATTTCATTATCTAGCTTTGAATTAAATAATGTAGCTGAAAGGCTGAAGGTCCCTTCAAGAAACTCCTGATCAATTCCCAGCTCCCAATTAACTGACTCTTCTGGTTCTAGGGATGGATTGCCAATAAAGTTAGTATAAAATCCAAAGCGCTCGGTAAAAGTGGGGTTTTTTATTGCTGTCCCATAAGCGCTGCGTAATCGAATGTGCTCATTAAATTGATAAATCACTTCAAGCCTTGCAGTGTTTGCGCTATTAAATTCAGAGTTGTCATCATAACGAGCGCTCACCCCCAGGGTCAGTTTTTTAGATGTATCAGCCCGGTACTCTAGGGCGATGCTGTCTGTATTGCGACCGCGGTTTTGATTGGGGTCATAGATGCCAAAAACGCCATAGTCATTGATCACTCCGCGCTGTTGGAATTCCTCCTCTTCACGCTCCATCAAAAAGGACGCACGTTGTTTTTGTTTGCTCCAGAACAAAGAGCTAAGAAGCCGGTACTGCTTTTTGGTTGAGTTGGTTGCTGTGCCTGAGATGCCCAGAGTAAATTCATCATTGTCATTTGTTGATTGCGCCACTGAGACCTGATGTTGCCAAAGACCATCGACCGATGAGTGGTCAGCTTTTAGCCGCATAGTGACATTGCGGAATTGAGATACCTGATCCTGGTCATCAATCAAGCTATCGAAATCACTGTCTGAGTCATACTCATTCATACCATCTGCTTGGCGGGCTGCAAAGGTTAGGTGCAATTGATCTGTAGCACTCCAGTTAGATTTTAAATTTACATTAGTATTCTCATACCCATCTTTTTCAGGGCCTGTGCGAGATATATTGTCTCCATCTGTTTGAAGATGGCTGATACCCAGGCGCACATCAAAATCTTCATTTTTAAGCTCAACGCTCACACCGTTATTTTGAGTATCAAAGCTACCAGCCTCGGCAAAGGTTTTAATGCTAAAAGGTTGCTCTGCACTTTGGGT
>Ga0307986_10000866_pt1 | contig 22341 bp, 18 predicted proteins | sample EllFjometageno82_FD_203170 | JGI IMG/M metagenome (GOLD analysis project Ga0307986, IMG submission 203170) | Marine microbial communities from Ellis Fjord, Antarctic Ocean - #82 | ecosystem: Environmental > Aquatic > Marine > Unclassified | place: Southern Ocean | collected 2014-10-09
ATTAACTTATGGTGGGGTTATCGCTGGATCAGGAACAATTACTAAATCTGGTGCTGGTATTTTAATATTATCAGGAACTAATACTCACACTGGTTCTAACATAATCTCAGCAGGAACATTAAGTATTACTGGTGATAGAGCTTTTGGAGCAGTTCCAGGATCAACAGATGCAGATAATATTATATTCAGTAGTGGTGGATCAGGAACTTTAAATATTAGCGATGAATTTACCCTAAATACTAAAAGAGGAATTACTTTAACTGGTAATGGAATTATTGATACAGATGCTGGTGTAGATTTAACTTATGGTGGTATTGCTACTGGAAGTGGTAGATTAACCAAAACATCAGCAGGAACTTTATCTTTAGGAGGAGTAAACACTTACACGGGTGGAACTACAATAACTTTAGGAACAATTAAACTTAACGGAGCAAACAGATTATATTCAACAGGTGAAATTGTTTTTGCAAATGCAGCTGCAATATTAAATTTAGATGGAAATCATAATACTATTGGAAGAATTAATGGTGGTGGAAGTAATTCTCAAATACAATTAGGTGGAGGAAATCTTACAATAAACTTACCTCCTACAAAGAATGGAAATTTCGCTGGAAAAATTACTGGTACTGGGTCGTTTATAAAAACAGGATATGGTGGTCAAAGACTGTCTAATTCAACACATGATTATTCAGGAACAACAACCATTAATCATGGGGCGATTAATATTATTGCTTCAAGTGTTTTGCCAGATGGAACGGTAGTAACACTTTTAAACAATGGTTCTTTAAAACTCTGGGGAGATTACACTCAAACGTTGGCAGGTTTAATTAGTAGCGCCTCTAATACTAAAGTACATCTTAAAAATCCAGCTTCAAATTTAATTATTAATAATTCAAGTAACATCACATTTGCTGGAGTAATAAAAGGTTCTGGTTATATAACTAAAGCAGGAGCAGGTAGCTTAACTTTATCAGGCACTAACACTTACATTGGTGGTACATTAATTAACGCTGGATCATTAATATTAGGTGCGGCAAATGTCTTATCCGATAATACTTGGGTACAATTAGCAAACACAGATGGAGCAATATTAAATTTGAATGATAATAATGACACAATAGGAGCAATACTTGGTGGCGGTACAACAGGTGGGAATATTATTTTAGGAAGTGGGAATTTAACAATAAATCAAATTTACAGATTTGGTACAACTGTAGCTAATCAAAACACAACATATGCAGGTGTTATTAGTGGAACTGGATCGGTTACAAAAAGAGGATATGGTTACTTAACTTTAACTGGAAATAACACTTATACAGGAACCACTTCAGTTTCAGCAGGAGCATTAATTATAAGTGGTAGTGGTAATATAAGTAATAATAGTGCAGTGACTGTTGCAAGTGGATCTTTTTTAAAATTTAGTAAATCTGTTACTGTTGGATCAATTGCTGGAGCAGGAAAAATTCAGTTAAATGGAAACACAACTACATTAACTGCTGGTGATAACGACACTAATACTACATTTTCAGGTGTTTTATCTGGAGGAGGGGTGTTCGTTAAAAATGGTTCTGGAACACTTACATTAAGTGGAACTAATACTCATTATGGTAAATTATCAATCAATGAAGGTGGTATTACATTGGGCGCATCAAATGTTATTCATGATAAAAGCTGGGTTTCACTTGCAAACACAAGTGGGGTTAATTTAAATCTAAATGGTAATAATGATACTATAGGTTCATTAGAGGGAGGTGGAACCAGTGGAGGAAATGTAGTGTTAGGAAGTGGAAATTTAACAATAAATCAAATTTACAGATTTGGTGCAACTGTAGCTGCTCAAGACACAACATATGCAGGTGTTATTAGTGGAGCTGGATCGGTTACAAAAAGAGGATATGGTTACTTAACTTTTACAGCTGCTAATACTTATACTGGTGGAACAGTGATTAATAAGGGAGGATTAAAAATTAATGTTAATAATGGTTTGGCAGCAAATAGGGCTATCTCAATATCAGGTACAGGATATCTTTATATTCATAGAAATAAAACTATAACAACTAGTGCTTTAGCTGTTACAACAAATGCTACATTATGGATTCATAATGGAGCAACAGTTAACGTTGATCAATCTACAGATACTGAAATGGCTGGTACAATGTTTGGATATGGTGAAGGTAGCAATAAAGGAAAATTAAGAAAAACTGGAGATGGCACATTTAATGTTACCGGTACGAGCAATATAACCGTAGAAAGTTATTAATTTAAGTAACTAAAATGAGCTTACCAAATAATCTAAAACCAAAAAAAAATTATCTTTTATCAAGAATAGGTAAAGATAATGATGGGGGGTATCTAGTTGGGAAAAAAAATAAAACAGATAATATAAATTTAATTAGTTTAGGAATATCTAATGATTGGAGTTTTGAAGATCATTTCTTAAAATTATACCCAAATACTAAAATTTTGGCATTTGATGACTCATTAAGTTTTATATGGCTTTTAAAAAAATGTTTAAAAAATGTTATCAGTTTTATTTTTTTTACATGTAGGTTAAAAATTTTAAGAAATGATTTTTATGCCTTATTTTTTTACAATTTAGTTAAAAAAAAAATTAATTTAAAATTAAAAAGAATTTCTTATAACGATGTATTAAAAATATCAAAAAAAAAAAAAATATACAATTTAAAATTGATATTGAAGGTTCAGAATATCGTATATTAGAAGATTTAGTTAAAATAAGAAATAAAATTTCAGGAATAGTTATTGAATTTCATGACATTGATATGCATATTGAAAAAATTAATAACCTCATAAGAAAAATAAATCTAACATTAGTTCATATTCATCCTAACAATTACTCAGAAGCTGATAATTACGGAAATCCAACATCTATAGAGTTAACATTCGAAAAAAAACCTATAATCAAAAATCAAGATAAAATAAAGTTACCAAATCCATTAGACCAAAAATGTAACCCAAAAAACAAAGAATATATTTTAAGATTTCGATAGTTTTTAATAAAGCTATTTTATTTTTTTAAACACCATGCAAAAATTATTCATTTGAAGGTGTAATGGCACAATAAATGATTTTATTTTAAATATTATTCATTTTATGAAATTTACCAAATATTAATAACACAGTAGAATTTTTTTAAATTTAAGTGATATAATAAAAGAATGAAAATTAGTTTATTTAATAAATTTATAAGAGCACTATGGGTGTTAGTATATCACTTACTTTTTAAATTTTCTCCCTTCTTTTTTCATTCTTACCGATGTTTTATCCTTAAAATTTTTGGTGCTAAAATTGGTAGTCGTGTAGAAATTTATCCAAGTGTTAAAATATACTTACCTTCAAACCTAGTGGTAAAAAGTGGTACGTGTATTGGTCCAGGAGTAAATATTTATAATCAAGGCCCAATATTATTTGGAAGAAATATTACTGTAAGTCAGTTTGCTCACTTATGTGCAAGCACACATAAATATAACTCTAAACCACCTGAGCTTCCATTGGTTATTTCTAAAATTATTGTTGAAGATGATTGCTGGATATGTGCGGATGCTTTTATAGGGCCTGGTGTAACACTTGGTGCAGCAAGTATAATAGGTGCTAGATGTGTTTTATTTAAAAGTACTGTACAAAGAGGAATTTATGTTGGTAACCCAGGCAAACTTATTAAAAAAAGAAAAAGGAATTATAAAAAATTATAAATTAACACAATGAAAATTAAATTTTTAATTAATAAAATCAAAAGTTATAGAAGCAGAAATAATCTTTTTTATATTTTAGGAAGATTCAAACTAATTCGACAGTTAACTAAAAAATTTAGAGCTTTAGTTAATAAAGAAAAAATTATAATTCATTCAAACAATAACTACTTAACAGATCAAGTTGATTTAAGTAATACTTTAGAAAAACTTAATAAAGAGGGATACTGTGAAGGTTTAAAATTAAATAAAGATGTATTAGATAAATTACTGTTACTATCAAGTAGCTCTGATTATATAGATAGTAATAATAGAATATTTAAAAGCATTAAAAGTATAGATGAATATAATAATAAAAATAATAAACCTTGTTGTTTATTAAAACTCACAAATGTTGAATTAAATAAATTAGCTAATAATATTTCTAGAGACAAATATTTGCTTAATCTAGTTAATAATTACCTGGGATATATAAATAAAATTGAAAGTAAAGTTCAATGGAGCACAGTTTGTAATACTACTAATGATTGGCGAGAAGAAAATGGTCAAACAGTAACATATCATTATGACGTCCATGATTTAAATTTTGTATATGTTTTTTTTTATTTAACAGACTGCAATATAACGTCAGGTGCGCATCAAATTATCAAGGGATCACATGTAAAGAAAAATTTTTTTACACATTTAGTTGGATCCGCTAAACAAACAGAGAAAGATTTAAAACAATATTTTATTGAAGATAAATTTATAACAATTGAAGGTCAGAAGGGATCAGGATTTATTGAGGATACCTCTTGTTTTCATAGAGCTTTACCACCGTTAGATAAACCAAGACTAACTTTGCAAATCAGGTACAGTTAATTTGATAAGCAAAAAGCAAATCATAATAGGGACCTCTGGATGGGGGTCAAAAATTAGTTATAATAAATCATTAGAGTTAGGTAATAAACTTACTTCATTTGGAATAAATCAATTTGATACAGCCCCAACATATGGTGCTGGATGTGCTCATGATATTTTAAACACCTTGTCAAAAGAGAATAGAATTTCTGTTAATACTAAATATGGTGAAATAACAAAACTAAATCTTAAAGAAATTATTAAAAGAATTTATCGATACCGCAATATCAATATCTTTAAAAAATCTTTTGATTTTGTAAAAATTAATAAAAAAGAAAGATTTGATAAAAAATTTTGGAATATTAGTAATATTGAGCAATACTTGATTAAATTTACTCAAGACCTAAATAATTGTGAAATTAAGATTTTATACTTACACAGTCCACCTTATAAAATTTTAGACAAAGAATATTTAAATAAGCTCATACAACTGATGAGTAAATATAATATTTTACCAGGTGTATCTTGGCCAGATTTTAGAGATTTAGAGTTATTATCAAATAATTTTCCTAGCATTGCACTTCAAATATCTTTAAATACTTTTAGTAATTTAAAAATAGATACTTATGGTCAAATGAAAATATTACATATTAATAGTATTTTCAAAAACAGTTCTAAAAAAAAAGTACATCAAAATAAATTTAGTAAAGAAATAACTAATTTCTTAAAAAAAAATGAAAATTATAGTGTTGTGCTTGGAATAAATTCATATAATTCCATTAAAAATCTTAAGCAATTATTAATTAAGTAATTAATATCAGATTAAAGTAATTTCTGTAATTAGTGAATGCTTATTTCTTATTAACATAGTTAATGGCTTTATTTAAACCATCAAAACATTTTTGAAAGTTCCATTTAGTAATAATTTTAATACTATTTTTTTTAAAATTATTAATTTTATTTTTGTTTTTTATGATTAATTTTATTTTTTTTGAAAGATCAACAGCATCATTGTTTACAAAAGTGTATCCATTTATATTGTTTTTTATCAAATCATAAGAAGCACCACATTCTTCAGACGAAATAATTGCATTACCAGCTGCCATAGCTTCATTTATTGTTAAACCCCAATTTTCAGTCCGTGATGGTATAATAAATACATCCGATTTATTATAAGAAGTTGTAAGATCTTTATAATTTTGAAAAGGTAAAAACTGGACATTTGTTAAATTATTATGTTTTGAAAATTTAATTAATCTTTTTTTATCTACACCATCACCGATTATAATGAACTTCGTATTACTTAATGATATTTTTTGTTTTTTTAGTTCGCATATAGCAGTTAATAGTAAATCACCACCCTTTCTATAGATAAGTTTACCAGCAAATAAAAATGTAATTTTTTTAGTTAATTGAAATTTTTTTTTATTTAGAAAAAGATTATTGTCAACAACATAGGGAACATTGAATATTTTATTTTTTTTAATATTATTTTTTAAATAAAATTTTTTATTCATGGTTCCGATTGATAAATACGCGTCTATAAAATTGTCAAACAATTTAAAAAATAACAAGTTGAATATATTATTAAAGAAACTTCTATTAAGGGTGTTAGATTCATTTCTAATAAATACTTTTTTATTTTTATATTTTGCTAAAATAACAATTATTAAATTATACCAATTCTTAATATTATGAACCCAAATAATATCAGCATCACAAAAAATTTTTTTGTTAAAGTCAGTTGTTATAGGTAAAAAATTATTTACTGTATTTTTTCCAAAATGTTTTAAAAATTTATAATTATAACCACTTAACAAATCTACATCCCACTTAATTTTCTTTTTAAATTCATTATCATAATATTTCTTAACTGAAATATTACTTCTATATAAAACAGTAATTTGTATTCGTTTATTAACTAAATATTTGATCAATGGTGATTGATATTGAATAGGGTGTGTCAGAATATATTTTATATGCATAGTCTATATATAAAAGTGTATATAATTTTCGTAATTATTTGTTATTAATTAATTAATATTAAATCCTGTTTTTTCAGATATTAACAATGCAATTGTTTTCTTATTTTTAAAATTTTTAATACCACTTTCTATTTCCAACACTTTTGCTTCAACTAAAAACCTATACCAAAAACCTTGTAAAATATGATAAATAAAACCTCTTTTACCATCCATAAACCCTAATAAAAAAAAATACCTATATAAAAAATATAATAAAGACTTAAAACCAAAATAAGTCTTATTAAATATTACCTCTTTTATAAATCTTTTATAGCTAACTTCTAATGTTGAATTTTTGCTATTTAAAATGGTTTTTTTTGCACTTATTTTAAATTTTTTTATTAATATATCTATTGCTTCTCTAGTTGCATATTTATTATGTTTATTGATCCAAAAATTTAAATTTTTAAGATCATGATCTGCAAAATTATATTTAAAAGTTACCGATCTACCCTTTTTTAGAAACATATGTTCATCCATCCATCTATCTTCAATATCTGCACAATTATTTCTCCACAATCTAAGCAAAGTTACAGGATAACGACCACCATACTTTATCCATTTGCCCATAAATATATGTTTTCTTTTTAAATTAATACCAGTTATGTCATTTGATAAATGGGGTAATTTTCTTTTAATTTCTTTTATTAGATTATCCTCAAGATATTCGTCAGCATCTAATCGCATAACCCATTTTGATTTTATAGGTAAATTTTTCAAAGCCCATTTAAATTGTTTTGAATGATTTATAAATTTATTTTTATAAATTTTTGCTCCATTTGTTTTAGCGATTGCAATTGTTTTGTCATTTGAATACGAATCAACTATAAATATTTGATCTGATATTTTTTTAACATTTTTTATAGCTCTTTCAATGTGTATTTCCTCATTATAAGTTAAAATAATTACCGTAATTTTATTTGTTATATTTTTATTCATTTAAATAATATTATTTATAAACTAAAGAAACTATATATAAATTAATTAATTACTCATATAAAGTAATTTAAAAATTCTTAACTGAGATGATTTTAGATAATAATATGAACGTAAGTGTAATATCTATACAAAGATTTCACCACTTTCATTTGGCTAGACAACTTCATAGATTCAAAATACTTAACTCTATTTATTCTGGATATCCATTATTTGCTCTTAGAAATGAATTTGGTATTCCTAAACAAAAAATTATCACACATCCTTATTTTCAATTGGGCCAGATTTTATTAAATAAATTTTTACCATTTTTACCTGATTCCTTTAATTATGCTTATAATAATTTTGCACATAAAAATTTAGCAATTAATGTAGCAAATAAGTTTATAGACACCAAAGTTCTAATAGCATCTTCAAGAACTGGTTTAGAAGCTGGAAAAATTATTCAATCTAAAGGTGGTTATTATTTTTGTGATAGAGGATCCACACATATTAAGTTTCAAAATAAAATTTTGAAAGAAGAATATAGGAGACATAAGATTGTATTTTCCGAGATACCAAAATCTATAATCGATCGTGAATGTGAGGAATACGAGACTGCTGACTTTATTTCAATTCCTTCAACTTTCGTTTATGATAGCTTTATTAAAAAAGGTTTTGCATCAAAAAAATTATTTCTAAACCCCTATGGCGCAAATATTAATTTATTTAATTCTAAAAATATTACATCTAAAAAAAAATTTAGAATACTTTTTGTTGGTCATGCAAGCATTAGAAAGGGTATAATTTATTTAATTAAAGCTTTTAATAAATTGAGTTATTCTAATAAAGAATTAATAATTGTTGGTGGTGTTGAAAAATCTATCAAACCCATTATTGAAAAACTTTCAAACAATAATATTAAATTTACTGGTTTATTAAAAAATAATACTCTAAAGAAATATTATAGCACTTCTGATGTTATGGTTTTGCCCTCATTAGAGGAAGGTTTAGCCCAAGTTATTGGTGAAGCGTTAGCTTGTGGTTGCCCTGTTATTGCAACTAAAAATACTGGTGCTGAAGATTTTTTTACAAATAATAAAGAAGGCTTTATTATTCCAATACGCTCTGATGATCATATTCTCAATAAATTGCAGTTACTTATTGATGATAGATATTTAAGGGATAAAATGTCAAATAACGCATCATTACTAACAAAAAAAATTAACGGTTGGGATCAATATGGTGATCGATGGGTAAAAAAAATTAAATCTTTAAAAGTATAAAAAAAAATATTTTTTATTAAATGATATTTAAAATAAATAATACACTAGAAGACTCATCAATCAGTACCTATAAGATATTTATTAAATTTATACTACTATCTATTGGATTTTTTCAAATTATTATTAATAATTTTAATCTACAGGTAATTTTTACAGTTTTTTTGATTATTTTTTTTACTTTTTTGACTATTGAATTATTCTTTAATAAAAAAAATTTAATTTATTATTTTTTTCCAACCTTATTAATCTTTTCAATAAATGTTGTTTTTTTATCTGGGCCACTATTATTTAAAACAATATTTTTACAAAACATAAATAGCAACTTAGTCTCACCACTTTTTTCCTTTTTTTATGCTTGTATGTATCAATTGACTGCTAATTTAGCTTTTTTGTTTTATAAAAAGAGTTATAAATTTATTAATCTTTCAAAATTGATTGCCAATAAAATTTTTAAGAGAGTCCGATTATTTGAAGAACCGAATATCCGTTATATGGTATTTATTTTCTTTATTGTTTTTATCAATAAATATTATTTAAATTTTTTTGATCAAGGTTTGACCAAAACTTCTAATTTTGGTGATACTGGTTTTAAAATTTTATATAAGATATCTTTATTTTATTATTTACCATTAATTATTTCCTTTCAGTACTTTTTTATAAATAAAAAAATAAATAACTTTACATTTTATTCAATTATACTTTTTTATATTATAAGCTCATACATTTTGTCAATTGCGGCTAATAGAAGATCTGATTTTTACACAATTTTTTTGATATTATTTATCCTTATTTTCTTTTATAAGGTTTTTTTATCTAACAAGTTTGCTCATTTTTCAAAAATTTATATTTTACTTTTAATAATCATAATCGCTTTTAGTAACTTATTTGTGAGTAGCGTTATACTTGATAATAGATCGGATCGTTCCACTTTAACGCCCAAAGACTTAATGTTTCAGTCTCTTAATCGCACACAACAAATAACACCAAGTGTTAATGATAATTCAGATGGTATGAATTATACTAACATTGAAATTATTGATAGACTAGTTCAAATTAAATTTTTAGATTATTGTCTTAAATTATCTAATAATTTATTACCTAGAGATAAGCAGAATTTTAATGAAATAGTAATCAATAAACATTTATCAATTTTTCCTCAAAATTTTATAAATATTTTTTCTAAAAACTTCCAAAAAAGAGATTATGTGATTGCCACAGGTTCAATGTTGGAAAATGGTGTTTATGGGAATTACCGTGGAGGTCAACTCAATGTTGGTTCTTATTTAGCTGAGTTAAAAGTGTTATTTAATTTTGATATTATCGTGTTTATTGTTGTTTTTATTTTATTACTTTTAACCATTATAGTGATTCAATCATTTCAAATTACCACAGATACTGAAATTATTTTTTCTCCTGTTATTTTTGTTATTAGTCCACAACTCTTTTGGCTTGTTGGTAGTGATGCGTCAGTAATATTTACTTATTTTTTAGTTAGAGGATCATGGGAATTAGCATTATTGTATTATATATTGTTTTTTTTCAGTCGTAAAAAATTTTTAAATTGATCATATGAATATTTTATATTTAACAAATAATGCTTTTACAGAATCTAACTCTACTTACAGAGCCAATGCACTTAAAAGATTGGGTCATAATGTTTTAATTGAAAACTTAACAAATGTTTTATCAAATAATTTTTTTTTTAGAAAAATTAATTTTGATTACATTACTGGCTATAAATTTGTTCAAAAAAAGATTAATAATTGGATTGATATTAATAAAAGATATTTTCTAGATTTTACACCTAATTTAATCTTTATAGATAGTGGAGAATTATTCGGATCAGAAGCAATAAAGAAATTAAAATTTATTAATTGTCCGATTGTATTGTTAAATAATGATGATCCAACAGGTCCTAGGGATAAAAATAGATTTAATAGTTTAAAAGAAGCTATACCTTATTATGATTTTTGTTTTGTTGTAAGAGAGCAGTCAATTGCTGAATTTAAAAAAATAGGCTGTAAAAATACATTTCTTTATCGTAGAGGTTACGATGAAGTTATGCACAAAAAAAAGAAATATCTAGAAAAAATACCTAATTTGCATAAATCTGATATTTCTTTTGTTGGCACTTGGATGAAAAATGAAAATAGAGATCATTTTATATATTCATTAATCAAAAGTGGTTTAAATGTATCTATCTGGGGTGACCGATGGCATAAATCTGATATATGGTATAAAATTAAACCATATCATAAGGGTGAAGCAATTTATGGTAAAGAATATGCTTCGGTAATTCAAGGTTCAAAAATCTCACTTGGTTTTTTATCACATACTAACAGAATGGAGATAACAGGCAGATCTTATGAAATACCTTACGCGGGTGGTCTATTATGTGCTGAAAGAACTCAAAAACATACTGATTTATATATTGAAGGATATGAAGCAGTTTTTTGGTCTAATATAGATGAGTGCATATCTGTTTGTAGAAAATTACTTGATGATAATGAATTAATTAATCAAATCAAAACAGCTGGATATAATAAAGTAATTAATGGTGAATTCGGTAATGAAAAGGTTCTTCAAAAAATAATTAACCAAGTTTTTGAAAAATAAAAAAATGAAAATTTTATTAATTGGAAATTACAGAGTGTTTAATTCAAGAAGTATGCATTTATCTGCAAAACTAATAAAAAAGATATTAATTAATTCTAAACATAAAGTTCACATCATAGAACCTAAGGTTATTTTTAATAAGATTCCATTTAAATCAAAATATATAAAAAAATGGTTAAGTTATATTGATAAATTTATTATTTTTCCATTGACACTTCATTCAAAAACTAAGGGTTATGATATAATTCACATATGTGATCATGCTAATGCGTTTTATTATTTTTTTATCAATAACAAAAAACTTTCAATTACCTGTAATGACTTAATTAATATTAAGTTAGCTTTTTCTAATTCGAACCAGAAAAAAATTTCTTTTCTTGGCAAATTATATCAAAGAATAATTTTACACTGTTTAAAAAAAATTAAGAATATAGCGTGCATATCAGAAAAAACAAAAACAGATTTATCTAAATTTATAAACCCAAAAAAAAATAATATTAATACAATTTACATGTCATTAAATGAAAATTACTATCAAATGAATTTATCCATGGCCAAAAAAGAGACTAAACAATTCAAGGTACCAGATTTTTTTTTTTTACATGTTGGTGCAGATATTTTTTATAAAAATAAAATAGGCTTATTAAAAATTTTTTATCATTTACAAAAAAAAAAAATATTTAAGGATTATAAATTAGTTATGATAGGTGGTAAGCTTTCTGTAGAATTATTCCAATTTATTGAAAAAAATAACTTAAAAAACAACGTTATAAATATTAGTAATGAGATAAGTGCAAAAAAATTGTGCGCTTTTTATAATATGGCAGATTCATTAATATTTCCCTCATTACAAGAAGGTTTTGGTTGGCCAATTATTGAGGCTCAGGCCTGCGGATGTCCAGTCTTTACAACCAATAAACCACCGATGAATGTTATAGGTGGAAGGGGTAGTACTTATATCAATCCAAACTTCCCCATTAAAGCTGCTGAAATTATTAGCAAGAACTTTCCCCATTCATCAAAAAAAATAAAATTAAATTTTAAGAATGTTAAGAATTACTCGATTGAAAAAATGACAAACAAATATAATAATTTTTTTCAAAATTTATGAAAATACTTCATGTTGTGTCTTCTACAAACCCTGACGATGGGGGAGTAATCGAATCTATTAAATTAAAACAATCAATATACAAAAAATTAAAAATTAAATGTGAAATATTATGTTTAGATGACAATAGTGATAAGTGGTTAAAAGATAAACGATTACCAACTGTTCATTGTGCTGGATCAAAAAAAATGGCAGTAAATAAATACATTAATTTATTTTTTTGGTTAGATAAATATATAAGAAATTATGACTTAGTTGTTTGTGATGGGCTTTGGCAATTTACTAATTTTGCAGTATGGAAAACGGCTACAAAACATAATGTAAAATATCAGGTAATTGTTCATGGAATGTTGGATCCATGGTTTAATAAATATATTTTTAAATATTTTAAGAAATTAATATTTTGGCAATTAATACAACATAGAGTTTTAAGAGATGCAAACTTAGTTTTATTTACTTCAAAAGAAGAAAAAAATTTATCTAAAAAATCAAAGTTTTATCCTTATAATTTTAAACAAGGAATTTTAAGTCTTCCTATTGATAAAAGTCCTTACATATTTTATAAAAAAAAAAATTCCTTCATAAATAAATTCCCAGAATTAAAAAAGAAAAAAATTATTTTATATCTTGGACGTATCAATAAAAAAAAAGGCCTTGATTTATTAATAAAAGCCTTTGATACAATGATTAAACAAAATAAAGGTAAAAAAGAAATTCATCTAGTTATAGCTGGTCCGTATGAAAAAAAATATTACATTAAAATAAATAACTTAATTAAAGATTTAAAATTAGGTGGGTTTATATCACTTACAGGACCTCTCTATGATAAATTAAAATGGGATGCTTTTAATTCGTGTCATATTTTCTGTTTACCAACACACCAGGAAAATTTCGGCATCACTATTGTGGAAAGTTTATCTGTAGGAAAACCTGTTATTACGACAAATAAAACTAATATTTGGAAAATTATAAATAATTATAATGCAGCTTTTATCAGTAATGATGACTATCGAGGATTAGTTAAAAGTTTAACAAAATGGAACTTATTAAATAGAAAAGAATACAATGAAATGTCTAAAAGTTCTTTCCAATGTTTTAAGGAAAATTTTTATAAGGACAAAGTTATTAATGATTTCAAAAAAATAATAAAAAAATAGATTGATAAAATTATTTAGTAAAATAACGAAGATTATCGAACCTCTACTTTATTATTCAATACAATAAATAACAATTTAATTGCCTTTAAATAGCGTGGTAAAAAAACTTTTGGATTAAATAATATTCTTACAAGCCATCCTAAATATAATTTATCTATAAAATTTGATATAGGTGCCTGTTTTTCTGTAAAAAAGGAAATAGCTGCACCAGAGCAAATAATAACAGGTTTGTATTTTAAATTCTGTTTTAGGTAATATCCCAAAACTTCTTGTGTATTACCACCAAGATTAATAATTACATATTTTGGTTTTTGAAAATTTATCATATTAAGTAACTTTATATCTTCAATCTTATCTTTACTATATTGAGGTGCTATATATTGATTGAGATTTTTGATGTTAAGATATTTTTTATTAATTTTTGACTCATTTAAATTTGGATCAATTAAAAATATTTTTTTTTTACTTTTTTTTAAATCTTTTATTAAATTTTCTAATAATTTGTATCCTGAAAATTTTTTTACTTTAATATTTTTTAAAAAGCGCAAAAGGATACAAAAATAACCACTATCAAATAATACAATATCTGAGTTCTGTAGAGCGATTTTATAATTAAGATCTTTATTTATGGAGGATAAACCAGGACCAGATGGTAAAACAACCAGTCCTCCTTTATTTAGTAATTTTTTTATATTAGCATAATTCGTATCAGTAAATTTTATGTTTAAAAAATTTATTCTTTTTATCATTAATTAAATCTTTTTTAAAAAACCAATTATAACTCCAGAAAAAAACTTTGGAGTTATACTGTGTATGATCTGTAGTAAAATATAAACTATTTTTGAATTAAAATAATACCCAGGATCAGGTTTGATAATAAAAGTGTTATTTGAATAATTTTTAAATACTTTATTAATTTTATGTTGTGTATTAATTTTATAAAAAGATCTAAAATATTTTTTTCGTCCTGGTTGTGTTTTTTTTAATAACCAATCTTTTATTATTGATCCTTCTAATAAATTTGAAATTAACGACATGTAACTAAATTTGTGGGGCGTACGTAGACATAGAGTCCCATTCCTCTTTAATACTCTATTAATTTCTTTATAAAATATTTTTGGATATTGGATATGTTCGAAAACCCAATCACAAATTATTATATCTATAGAAGAATTTTTTAGAGGAATAATGTTATTTTTAATAAGTAAATTCTCATCAGTTGATTTATTTCTTAATATAATAGGGTCCATATCCGCACCATATAATTTCTTTACATGGGGTTTTAAATATTGGATCGTTTGAATAAGTTCAATATTATTTTTATTTTGAAACCAAACACCTTTACCTCCACCTAAATCTAAAACAATTTTTTTTTTATTTATTATCGTTCTTACTCTAAGATAAAAATCTAGTGTACCATCATTAATACTAAATTTTCCTGGCAGTTTTTCGTTAGGTTTAAACATTTTATAGGTATTTAAGTTTATTCATATTTTTTTACTTAATTTATTAAAAATTTTTTTATAATCTTATCTCTATACTCCTTTGAGAAATTAATATAATTTTTAATAAATGCTTTTTTATATATCAAATTTGAGTCAGGGTTATTTTCTGAAAGTATAAACAATTTGTAGAAACTTCTTTCAAAATCTAATTTATTTTTATTATCAAAGCTTTCCATTGTTTTTTTGTAATTCCAGTAAGTAATATCAAGATAATTTTTTTGTTTATTTTTATTTAAAAATTCAAGAATTAAATTTTGATTTTTTTTCTCTAATAATGATTTTTTTGAAAAATGATTTGGCGATAAGGTTATTCTTTTGTAATCATAAGGAGTAATTTTCCAGAAAAAACCCTTAAATTCTAGATTGCCCGTGTAAAGAATAGATAGTGTAAAAAAATTGTAAAAAATTAGACATAAAACTGCAATTTTTAAAAACAATAAATTTTTAGCTGTTTTCATTAATAATATATCTTAATTATAGTTCCTTATATCATGTTAAATTAATAATTTATTCTAAAAATTTATGTTGAGTTTATTTGCTAGTTAAAATTGAGTTAATTACTATATTTAACTTTTAATGATTAATATTTTAAATAATAAATTACATGAAATTAAATATTTTTGTTTTTTATTTGTTATTTTATTAAGTTTATTAAATTCAACCCCATTAATTGCACAGGAAAAAATTGCTACTGTAGTCAAGGTTCAAAGTAATGTTTATGCAGTAAATAGAGAGGGTGAAAAAAGATTATTGAAATTATATGATACGATTTATCTTAATGAAGAAGTCATAACTAAGGAAAGATCAAGTATAGTTATACAGTATTTAGATAATTCTACTGTAATATTGAAAAATAAATCATCTATTAAAGTAACTGATTTTATCCTTGGACCTGCAAAAAATTTATTTTTAGGTGTAATAGATAAAGGGTCAGCAATTATTGAATCTGGTAAGATTGCAAAAGATAGCAATAGTAAAATGGAAATCAAACTTCCAAGTATGTCCTTAGATATTAGAGGGACACGTTTTAATATTGGTCAAAAAGAAGATGGAAGTTATGACGTTGGTTTATCAGAAGATAGTTTTGGCAATGTTGGAACAATTAATGTCTCTTCTGCAGGCACAGTCAAAACACTTTTTGATCCAAAGCAAGTAGTCTCTGTTAATTCTGATCAAATAATTGAGAGACCTCAAACTGATTTAGAAAAAGATGAGTTAGATGAAGTCACGCAAGATTTTGTTGATGTTAAAATAATTAATGAAGAAGATATTCAAAAAACTCTTGAATCACAATTATTTAGTGGAGATATTGTAGATATAAATAATGATGGTCAAATTGATCTGTTGGATGTGGAGGTGATTAGAGAAAGTATTGTAGTCACCAAACAAGAAACTATAGATTTTATTGTTGAGAATAGTAAAGAGGATAATATTAATTTTTTATCAAATGTTTTAAATGAATCCGATGAAAAAAATGTTGGACAGTCCATAGATAAAATTTTTGATACAAAAAATGACTTAGTAACAGGTGTTCTAACTGGTTTATCCAATACAGGTAATAAGTTTATAACATCCTCAGGTTCGGAAAAAAATAATGAAATTAAAGAAAAAATTTTTACCCAACTATTAAGTGGTAGCGATCAACCTGAAAAAAAATCTAAGAATATCCAATTAATGAGTAAGATTATTACAAAATCCGATGTTAAATCCATAGAGAATATTGTAAATATTGTTAAAACTTCTAACGCTTCTGAAGCAAACTCTAATCTATCATTACAAATCTTATCTTCGGTAGCAGATCGACAAACAGAAGAAGGAACTTCATTGGAAAATGAAGAACAAACTCAAATTAATAGATTAATTGAAGAAGCAGTTGCCTCTGCTGCAGCAAATAATAATGCTGAAAATTCTGCTTTAATTGCAAATGTGATTACTAAATCAAATGTAGAAACTATTACTCAAGTAGTTGATAATGTTCAAACATCAAGTGCTAGCACAGCAAACTCAACTTTTTCATTACAAATTTTATCTTCCGTAGCGGATAGTCAATCAGAAGAATCAATTTCATTAGAAAATGAAGAACAAGCCCAAGTTAATAGGTTAATTGAAGAAGCGGTTGCCTCAGCTGTAGCAAATAATAATGCTGAAAATTCTGCTTTAATTGCAAATGTGATTACTAAATCAAATGTAGAAACTATTACTCAAGTAGTTGATAATGTTCAAACATCAAGTGCTAAAACAGTAAACTCTACTTTTTCATTACAAATTTTATCTTCAGTAGTGGATCAGCAAATAAATGAATCTACTTCATTGGAAAATGAAGAACAAGCCCAAGTTAATAGGTTAATTGAAGAAGCGGTTGCCTCAGCTACTACAAATAATAATGCTGAAAACTCAGCCTTAATTGCAAATGTGATTACTAAATCAAATGTAGAAACTGTTACTCAAGTAGTTGACAATATAAAGGAAAGCAACACACAAAATCCTAACGCAAGCCTTTCATTGCAAGTCTTAAATGATGTGGAAGTAAGTACTAATAATGAATCAATAACAATTGAGTCTAACAAGCAAACACAAATTAATAGATTATATGAAGAGGCGTTAGCAGCTGCAGCTGCAGAAGCAGCAGCAATATTAGCGGCAAAAGAAGCAGCAGCAGCAGTAACAAAAAAAGCAGCAGCAGCAGTAGCAGCAGCAGCAGTAGCAGCAGAAGAAGCAGCAGCAGCAGTAGCAGCAGCAATATTAGCGGCAGAAGAAGCAGCAGCAGCAGCGGCGGCGGAAGAAGAAGCAGTGGAAGAAGAAGAGGCAGCAGAAGCAGCAGCAGCAGCAGCAGCAGCTCTAGCAAGAGCAAATAATCTTACTGCAAGATGCAACGCAGCAAAGGCCAATGTTCTAGGAATAAAGGGAAGAATAATAACCGCTACTGCGAATAAAAATGAAGCTGAAGAAGCTGAGTCAGCGGCATTGATACTGTATAACGCTGCACAATTAGGGGTTAGACAATATGTTTCTCCTGTAACAGAAGAAGAGCATGCAGAACTTGATCAACTGAGGTCTACACGAGATGCTTTAAAAATTTCATATGATATAAGCGTAGCGGCAGCAGAGGATGCCAGCATAACGTTAACAAACTTAAATATTACATTAGCAACAGCAATAGAAACCAGGAACACATTATGCGCACAAGCAGATGCCGCACAAGCGGCAGCCAAATAAGCAGCAAACCTTTAGTGAATAATATATAAAAAATTGTATGAAAATAAAAAAATTATACAGATATATTTTTTTAACATTATTTACTTTTATGGTAATTTTTAATGGGGGGTATAGTAATATTTCTATTCAACTTAATTCTATAGGTATATCAGTACTATTTTTATTTCTATTAAGAGATAAAAATTATTCGAAACATTTGCAAAAAATCTTTATTCAAAACAAAATAGCAATTTACTCATTTATAATTTTTTTGATTTTTTTGATTTTTCAAATTTTACCTTTGCCTATCAACTTTGTGCAATTTGCATCACCGATAAAATATAATTTATTAATAAATATGGAGTTTGAGCAAAATTTTACATCAATTAGCTTAGATCCGTCTAATTCATTTTTTAATTTTCTAAATTATTTTTCATTATTTTTATACTTAATAGTTTTTAAAAGTATTTTTTATAAAACCTCCCACATAATTAATTTTTATTATTACTTAACTTTATTGGGTGCGGTAACCACATGTGTAGCTGTATATTTTTATCTAATAGGTAATCCCAACCTTTTTTTTATTGATAATTCAGCTTATAAAAACTCAGCTACTGGGTTTTTTATTAATAGAACAGTATTTTCATGCTTTTTAGTTTTATGTTTTTTTACTGGGATTGAGTACTTAAAAAATTTAAACATATTTAAAAAAGATACTATAAATGACCTTTTTAAAAGAATTTATTTAAGAACTTTTATTTTATTAATTACTATTGGAATAATTACCTCTTTTTCTAGATTGGGCAACTTTCTATTTATTTCACTAATCATAATTTATATAATTAAGTCATTGTTTTTTGATAAAAAAAAAAACAAACTATTTTTATATTTTCTACTTATTATTATTTTATTTGATGTATTGATTATGGGTTATTACTTTGGTTCAGAAAAATTACTCACTAGATATTCATTTTTAGCTAATGATATGAGTGGTTATATAGAAACTTCCACAAACAATAATCTATCAAGAGGCAATCTTTCTTACTTTGCTTTAAGTGAGTTTAAAAATTTTATATTCTTTGGTTATGGAGCAGGTGCTTTTGAGTATTTGTTCAATACAAGATATGAGAATATATCTAGTTCTTATACAATACATGCACACTCAGATATAGCTGAATTTTTAGGTGAATTTGGTTTAATTGGGTTTGGTATAATTGGAATAAGCATTTTTTTTATATTTTTAAAAAACAAAATTTTGTATTTTAAAAATTTATTACTTTTATACTTTATGTTTTTAATCTTATTGTTTGATTTTTCTTTGCATGTACCATTAATTCAGTTAACTTTTTTAATTTTATTAAGTATTAATTTGATAAATAAAAAAAATATTAGTAAATTTTAAGTAAATATTACTCAGTTGTGTTTTCTGAGCTCGCTTTAAAACCATCTTGAATAATAGGGTTATATGACGTGAATAATTCAGTTTGTGGAGTTAATAGACTTATAACTCTATTCCATTTGACTAACTTTGTTGGTGGTATGAAAACTATATCTTTTGATTGTAATTTAAATCTTTTACCCAAGACTAGGTTGACCGGATTTGTTACATCAAGTTCAAATACATTTATTTTCAAAAATTGATTATAATCTTCCCTTATAACATAAATTTTTTTAGCATTAGCGGTAAGTTTATTTAGTCCACTTGTAGAAAGTAATTCTGTTAATGAAAAATCATTATTAGGAAAATATATTCCAGGTTTGCTGACTTCACCAAAAACCTGTATTGAATCTGAGTTTCTATCTATAAAAAGCACATCTTCTTTTTTTAAATAAAAGTTTTCTTTTGGATCTCTACTTTGAAAAACTTTATTTAAATTTATTTTATAAACTTGATTATCTCTTCTTAATAAGCCTCTACTTCCTAGCAATTTATCTTGTGAGTTTGGATTGTAGTCAGCCTGAACCGCAGCATCAATTAATCTTATCGGTTTTTGATCAAGGTTAATAGTCAATTGATTTCTTACAGCTCCAAGAATATATATTTTACTGCTATTATATTCCTCTATCTTAATTTGTAATGCTGGATTTTTATAATACTTTCCTAAAACTAAAATTAAGTTATCTTGTGCTTTATTTATATCAAGGCCTTCAACATTAATTTTTCCAATGAAGGGAACGTCAATGTCTCCATTAGGATCAATGGTGTATGAACCATCTATATCATCTGTATCTGTCAAATTAATTGAGATAACATCGGAAGATCCTAAAACATAACTGTAATCATAATTGTAAATATTACTAAAGCTTTGCATAGAGAGGGAAAGCTCATCTAATTTAGAATCATTGAAGTTATTAATCTCAGATTCGTTTAAGTTATTAATCTTGATAATTTGTATTTTAACATCTTTAATTGTGAGGTTATTGCTTAATTTATTTGAACCTGATTGATTTTTTGGTTTTTTATTAATTCCTGGTAATTGTGAACAGCTATATGTAAAAAACAATAAAAGTGCTATTTTGGATAATGTTATATAAAAATTCACGTTATCTTATGAGGTATAATTGTTAAATATTGTGTTAAATTAAGTCTTTAAATAATATAACTTATAAAACATAAAGTCTGTACATAAAAGTTATGTAAATTAATTTAAAATAATTATGAATAACAAATTGAATTATCTATTCGGCATATTTGATTTAGGAGACTTAAATTTTTTCATTTTACTTGCAAGAAAAAACATAAAAAATCTTTTATTTTCGACGTTTTTGATATCAACAGTTGTTTTTTTAATTTCTCTAAATCTTGAAAAAAAATACCTAAGTGAGGCTACCCTGGTTATAGCTCAAGATGAAAATAAGCTTACAGATATAGAGGAGGCCTACTCTCAGGATGCCATATCAAATCGTGTAAATAATCAAATGGCAATATTAAAAAGTGATGAGGTGATGGAATATATTGTCAATGATGAGAAAAATACACTTGAATTCAAAAAACTATATTCAACAACAAAAAAAAATATATTTAAAAGAATTTTTACTAAGCCAGTTATAATTAGTAAAGAATATATAAAATCCTTACTAACAAATAATTTCACCGTAAAAAATATTCCAAGAAGTGACGTTTTGTTGCTAAGTTTTGTATCAAACAACCCTAGAGCATCACAACTAGCTTTAAAAAATATTATAAATTCTTACCAGCGCTATGAAGTAGATAGTAAAATACAAATTACAAATTATGCTAATATAAAAATTACTGAAAGATTAAAAGATCTAACAATTCAAATGGACATTGCAGATAAAAAATTAGCTAAGTACAAAGAAGAAAACGACTTAGTTGATACAGGAGATGTCAAGTCCTTGAAGATTAAAGAAATTCAATCATTGTCTACAAATATATTTGATTTAAAACAAAAAATTCAAAAAAAAGAAAATGATTTATTATCAGTAAAGGCTGCCAATGGAGATGTGGATATCCTCTTAGCAATAGAAGATTTAAGTGGACGACAAGAGATATCAAATATCAAAAATAATCTTACTGCTAACAAAAATAACATCCAATCATTATTATTGATATATACAACCAGTCATCCAAAAGTCACCCAAGGGTATGAATTAGAAAAAAGTCTTAAGGCTCAACTAAAAGAAATTTTAAAAGAAGTAATTCAAAAAAAAGTTTTTGAATTAAGTAACTCAAAAAATTTTATAGAAATGTCAGAAAAAGATCTTGATAATGCAACAAAAGAATTAAGAGCAATAGAACAAAAAGAGGCAGGAATGTTAAATTTTGCAAGAGAAGTTGAGAGTAGTAGAAAATTATATGAAAATTTTTTACAAAGAGTTAAAGAAACAAATGAAGCGCAAAATTTACAAATTTCAAAACTAAAAATAATAGAATCTCCAAGTCTGCCTGGTGGCCCATTTTCCCCCACACCATATAAGAATTTAATTATGGCATTAATTTTTTCATTTATTGGTTTTTACGGAT
>Ga0307986_10000867_pt1 | contig 22334 bp, 21 predicted proteins | sample EllFjometageno82_FD_203170 | JGI IMG/M metagenome (GOLD analysis project Ga0307986, IMG submission 203170) | Marine microbial communities from Ellis Fjord, Antarctic Ocean - #82 | ecosystem: Environmental > Aquatic > Marine > Unclassified | place: Southern Ocean | collected 2014-10-09
TCACCATGGGGATCCAGTCCTTCGGGAAACGGATCGGGTAATGCAAACCAACCACCAAGTCTTGATGAAATTATAGCAAATATTCAAAAAAAAATTAATCAGTTTTTCCCAGGTGGAAAATCCGGTGGAAGCAAACCTATTTTTTTAGGTTTAATCATCTTAGTGTTTCTTTGGTTGGCAAGCGGTCTTTATAGAGTTCTTCCCGATGAACAAGGAGTTGTTTTGAGGTTTGGTAAATTTATAAAAACTACTCAACCAGGCTTAAACTATCATTTACCACTACCAATCGAGAGAGCGTTAACTCCTAAAGTTACAAAAGTTAACAGAATCGATATTGGTTTTAGACCAGCTAGTGACAACGGAAGAGTTTCCGGCGTAGGGAATGTTCCCGAAGAAAGTTTAATGTTAACAGGAGATGAAAATATTGTAGACATTAACTATTCGGTATTTTGGTTGATTAAAGACGCAGAAAAATTTTTATTTAATATTCAAAGTCCAGTAGAAACTGTAAAAGCTGCATCAGAAACTGCAATGAGAGAAGTTATAGCCAGAAGCGAAATTCAATCAATTTTAACTGAAGGAAGATTACAAATTGAAACTGATGTGCAAGAAATTACTCAAAGTATTTTAGATGAATATGGTTCAGGAATTCAAATCACACAAGTACAAACTCAAAAAGCTGATCCACCAAATCAAGTAATTGACTCTTTTAGAGATGTACAGGCTGCTAGAGCAGACAGAGAAAGATCTAAAAATGAAGCTGAAGCTTATGCTAACGATGTAATTCCAAGAGCAAGGGGTGAAGCTGAAAAAATTTTACAAGAAGCTGACGCATACAAAAAACAAGTCGTTGCTTCAGCTGAAGGTGACGCCAGCAGATTTTTAGCAATTTATAATGAATATAAAAATGCAAAAAAAGTAACACAAGAACGAATGTATTTTGAAACAATGGAAAAAGTTTTAGCCGACATTGAAAAAGTTATTATCGATAAAAATTCTGGTCAAGGTGTAGTTCCATACTTGGCACTACCAGAACTCAAAAAGAAAGGGAGTACTAATTAATGAAACTTCCTAAATTCTTAATACCTGCAATCGTTTTAGTTGGCGTGATTATGTTTCAAGCAGCTTTTATTGTTAAAGAAATTGATCAAGCTATTGTTTTACAATTTGGTAATCCAAAAAAGATTATTACGGAAGCTGGATTAAAATTCAAATTACCTTTTATTCAAAATGTTGTTTTTATAGATAAAAGAATTCTAAATTTAGACAACGCACCAGAGGAAGTTATTGCAGCTGATCAAAAAAGATTAATAGTTGATGCTTTTGCAAGATTTCAAATTATAGATCCTTTAAAATTTTATATTTCAGTAGGTAACGAGAGAGTTGCTAGGTCAAGATTATCAACAATTATAAACTCAAGAATTAGGGGTGTTTTAGGCACACAGGAATTATCTACGTTACTTTCAAAAGAAAGAGCTAAACAAATGGCGATTATTCAAAATGATGTGAACGAGGAAGCTAAAAGTTTTGGAATTAAAATCGTAGATGTTAGAATTAAAAGAGCAGACTTGCCTCAAGCAAACAGTGAAGCTATTTACAAAAGAATGCAGACTGAAAGACAAAGAGAAGCAAAAGAATTTAGAGCGGAGGGGGCAGAGATTGCCGCTAAAATAACCTCAACAGCAGATAAAGATGTGACTGTGCTTTTAGCTAATGCAAATAAACAATCCCAGATTTTCAAAGGAGAGGGTGACGGTCAAAGAAATAAAATATTTGCTAACGCCTACGGAAAAGACCCCGAGTTCTTTAGTTTCTACAGAGCAATGCAAGCTTACGAAACTGCTTTAATTGGAGGAGACACATCTTTAATCCTTTCACCTGATAGTGATTTCTTCAAGTTTTTTGGCAAAGCAGGAATAACTAAAAAACCTTAATATACTTTAATGAAAGATTTAATCTTGGCCTTAGGATTACTTCTTTTTATAGAAGGTTTATTCTTCGCCATTTTTCCAACAAGAATTAAAAATATGCTTAAAATTATAGAGAAAACTCCTGAAACTAAATTAAGAAGTACAGGGGTTTTTTTTTTAATATTAGGATTTCTAATTGTTTGGTATATAAAAAATTAAATGAAATTATTTAAAAAAATATTATTAACTTTCGTATTTTTTAATCTTGGACTTATTAATTTGTCTAACGCAAAACCCATTCCAGATTCTTTTGCGGATCTCGCGGAAAAATTAATGCCGTCTGTTGTTAATATTTCAACAACACAAACTATTAAGACAAAGCCTAATCAGCTTCCTTTTCAATTTCCTCCAGGCTCACCTTTCGAAGAAATGTTTAAAGATTTTAATCAACCAACTGAAAGAAAAGCTTCTTCTTTAGGTTCAGGTTTTATTATTAATAAAAATGGAACTATTATCACTAACAACCACGTTATTAATAATGCCGAAGATATTCTTGTTAGAGTTGGAAATAAAGAATATGAAGCAAAGGTTTTAGGAGCAGATCCTTATTCTGATCTTGCGGTATTAAAGATTGATACAAATGAAAAATTTATACCCGTTAAGTTTGGCAATTCAGATAAAGCACGAGTAGGCGATTGGGTCGTTGCTATTGGAAACCCATTTGGTCTTGGTGGAACAGTTACCTCGGGAATTATTTCAGCAAGAAATAGAGATATTAATTTAACGCGTTACGATGATTTTATTCAAACAGATGCTTCTATCAACCAAGGTAATTCAGGTGGACCTTTATTTAATTTAGACGGAGATGTCATTGGAATTAACACTGCAATTATTGCACCTGGACAATCAGGTTCCATCGGTATTGGTTTTGCTATTCCAGCAAACGCTGCATCAAATGTTATCAATCAATTAATTAAATATGGTGAAACAAAAAGAGGATGGCTAGGTGTCAGAATACAAGAAGTTACCAAAGAAATTGCTGATGTAGAAAAATTAAAGAACACAGAAGGTGCGCTAGTTGCAAGTGTGGGAGAAGATAGCCCTGCTGAGAAAGCTGGACTTAAAGCGGGAGATATTATTTTAAAATTTGATGGAAAAAAGATAGATACGATGCGAGCTTTACCAAAATTAGTTTCAAATACAGAAGTTGGTAAAACAGTCGAGTTAGAAATCTGGAGAAACAAAAAACTAATTACTAAAAAACTTACTTTAGGCAGATTAGAATCATCTGATGAATTTAAAGCAGAAAATAAAAAAATTAAACCAAAAGCCAAAACAAAAGATACTGAAATTGAAACTTTAAAAATAACAGTGAGAAATATTACTATTAAAGATATTAAAGATAGAAAATTAGAAAAAAACCTTAAAGGCGTTGTTATAACAAGTATCTCAAGCAAAAGCGCAGTAGCAGGAATCTTAAGAGAAGGAGATATAATCATTGAAGTACAGAAAAATAAAGTTTTAAACTCTAAAAAGTTAAATCAATTAATTGAAGGTATTTATAAAAAAGGTGAGCAAACATTGTTGCTTACAATAATTAATAGCAATAACCAAAGAAGATACCTTGGTGTTAAAACTAATTAGATTTGCTTAATAAGATTATTCTTATCGCTGGCCCCACCGCTTCTGGCAAGTCCAAACTAGCTATTGCAATTGCTAAAAAAATTAGAGGTGAAATTATTAATGCTGATAGCATGCAGGTTTATAAAGAGCTTTCTGTTTTATCATCACGCCCATCAAATTTAGATTTAAAAAAAATCAAACACCATCTTTATGGTTTTCAATCCGTTAAAAAACATTTTTCTACAGGAGCATGGTTAGAATTAGTTAAAAAACAAGTTAATCTGTGTCTAAAAAATAAAAAAACCCCAATACTTGTAGGAGGTACTGGTTTATATTTTGAGGCTATTACTAAAGGTATAAGTAAAATTCCAAATATTAATTTTAAAGCAAGAAATAAAATTAGGGAATTGCAAAAAAAACTAGGCCAAAAGAAATTTTATGAAAATCTTTTAAAATTAGACCCTTTAATTAAAAATAAAATTAAACCATATGATACTCAAAGATCTGTTCGAGCATATGAAGTTAAAAGATTTACTAAAAAATCAATATTTGAATGGTATAAATTAACAAAGTCAGAATTTAAAAAATTTCAAATAATTAAAATATTCATTGATGTCCCAAGAGAGAAATTACTAAAAAATATTTCAAACCGTGTAGAACAAATGTTTAAAAATGACTGTATAAATGAAGTGAAACTCCTTTTAAAATTAAATATTGATCCGACATTATCAGCCAATAAAATAATTGGTGTAAGAGAAATTAAGGACCATTTATCTGGTAATTTAAAACTATCACAGGCTAAAGAACTTATTAATATAAAGACAAGACAATATGCTAAAAGACAAGTTACATGGGCAAGAGGCCACATGCTTGATTGGGATAAGCAATATTCAAACAGTTTTACCTCTCTTTCTAAAAAAATTTTAAAAGTTGTAAGCTAAAACTTGACCGCAGAAATTTCTCCGATAGATTGGTGAAATGCCAAAATTATTATCAGGAGCAGCAATAGTTTTTAAGGCACTAGAGGACCAGAATGTTGATCATATTTTTGGATATCCTGGAGGTGCCGTACTCCCTATTTATGATGAGTTAAAAAATCACAAAACTATCAAACATATTTTAGCTAGACACGAGCAAGGAGCGGGCCACGCAGCTGAAGGTTACGCTAGATCATCAGGTAAGCCAGGCGTTGTGTTAGTTACCTCTGGGCCAGGAGCAACTAATGTAGTTACAGCTTTAGCAGATGCTTATATGGATTCAATTCCATTAGTTTGTATTAGCGGACAAGTTCCAACACATTTAATAGGTACGGATGCATTTCAAGAATGTGACACAACAGGAATTACAAGACCATGTACAAAATATAATTGGCTAGTAAAAGATGTAAATGATTTAGCTAAAGTTTTACATACAGCTTTTGAAGTCGCTACGTCTGGAAGACCAGGCCCTGTTCTAGTTGATATTCCAAAAGATATTCAATTTAAAAAAGGAACTTATAATTTTAAAAAAAATAAAATCTTAAAAAAACTACATAAAACAACAAAGAAAAAAGTTTCTGATCAAGAATTAGATCAACTTATAACAATGATGAAAAAATCTTCTAAACCTATTTTTTATACTGGAGGTGGTATAATTAATTCTGGACCCAATGCTAGTAAGTTATTGAGAGAACTCGTCTCTATAACTGGATTTCCTATTACCTCAACACTCCAAGGTTTGGGAGCATATCCTGGTGATAATAATCATTTTTTAGGAATGTTAGGAATGCACGGAACTTATGAGGCTAATAACGCAATGCATGATTGTGATTTAATGATAAATATTGGCGCAAGATTTGACGATAGGATTACAGGAAAAATTGATGAGTTTTCTCCAAAATCTCAAAAGGTTCATATAGATATTGACCCTTCTTCAATAGGTAAAATTGTAAAAGTAGATTTAGCTTTGGTTAGCGATGTTGATATTTTTCTTTCAGCTTTAATAAAAAGATTTAAAGAAAAAAATAAAAACTTTATAGATGTTAATAAAGAAAATATTGCAAAGTGGTGGAAGCAAATTGACAAATGGAGAGAAAAGAAATCTTTAAATTATAGAACCAGTGACACTATTATTAAACCTCAGTATGCCGTTGAAAGACTTTATGAACTTACAAAAAATCAAGATACTTTTATCACAACAGAAGTAGGCCAACACCAGATGTGGGCTGCACAATATTATAAATTTAATAAACCTAATAGATGGATGACTTCTGGCGGACTAGGAACTATGGGGTTTGGTTTGCCCGCAGCAATTGGGGTTCAAATAGCTAACCCTGGAAAATTAGTAGTTGATATTGCAGGTGAAGCTTCTGTACTAATGACAATGCAAGAAATATCAACAGCGGTTCAATACAAACTGCCTATTAAAATTTTTATATTAAACAATCAATACATGGGAATGGTTAGACAGTGGCAGGAACTATTGCATGAAAAAAACTATTCAGAGAGTTATTCTGCGGCATTACCTGATTTCGTAAAATTAGCAGAAGCATATGGTTGTGTTGGTATAAGAGCTTCTAAACCGAGTGAACTAGATGAAAAAATTAATAAAATGATTAGCATTGATAGACCTGTTATTTTTGATTGTTTGGTTGACAAAACAGAGAACTGCTATCCAATGATACCTTCGGGAAAAGCTCACAATCAAATGATTTTAGGACCTGAAGATGAAAATAAAAAAATTTCAAAGGAAGGTAAAACTTTAGTTTAATGGTTAAATCAAAATCAGCATATAGCGAGCCAACAAAAGTTGGTAAACTAGACCACCATATTATTGTTGTTTGGGTTGATAACGAATCTGGAGTTTTAGCGCGGGTAGTTGGATTGTTTTCTGGGAGAGGATATAATATTGACTCTCTTGCAGTAGCAGAAGTTGATAAATTAAAGCATTTGTCTAGAATTACCATTGTTTCAATTGGAACACCTGAAGTTATAAAGCAGATAAAACTACAATTAAAAAAACTTCTTTGTGTTCATCAAGTTGCCGACTTTAATAGAAGTGATCCAAACATACTATTTAGAGAACTTGCTCTTTTAAAAATTGTCGCGTCCCAAAAAAATCAAGAAAAAGTTAAGAAAGTATGTAAAAAATATAACTTAATTATCTTAGATAAAAAAAAAAAGTCTTTTGTTATTCAAGTAACTGCTTTAAGAAGAGAAATTGATAAGTTAACGAAAGACTTAAAGCCTTTAGGATTAGTTAGTGTTTCAAGAACCGGAGCGGTAGCTATGACAAGAGGAGCAGAAATTTTGAAATAAAATTAGGAGAAAAATATGAAAATGTACTATGAAAAAGACGCAAACGTAAATCTAATTAAAGAAAAAAAAGTTGCTATTTTTGGTTACGGAAGCCAAGGACATGCACACGCATTAAATTTAAAAGATAGCGGAGTAAAAGAAGTAGTAGTTGCTCTTAGAGATGGCTCTCCTAGTATAAAAAAAGCTGAAAGCCAAGGTCTAAAAGTTATGTCTCTTTCTGATGCAGCAGCTTGGGCTGATGTAGTTATGATTTTAACTCCTGACGAATTACAGGCACAAATTTATAAAAATCATGTTGAGCAAAGAATGAGGGAAGGAACAAGTTTAGCTTTTGCTCATGGATTAAATATTCATTACAAACTTATTGAGTCAAGAAAAGATCTAGACGTGTTCATGGTAGCGCCTAAAGGACCCGGTCATTTAGTAAGAAGTGAATATCAAAAAGGTGGTGGAGTTCCTTGTTTGATGGCAGTGCACAAAGATAGTACTGGCAAAGCAAGAGATTTAGCAATGTCTTACGCCGCTTGTATTGGTGGTGGTAAATCTGGAATTATTGAAACTAATTTTAAAGATGAATGCGAAACAGATTTATTTGGAGAACAAGCTGTATTATGCGGTGGTCTTGTAGAACTTATTAAAAATGGTTTTGAAACATTAACAGAAGCTGGCTATCCACCTGAAATGGCATATTTCGAAGTTTTACATGAAGTAAAACTTATTGTTGATTTAATTTATGAAGGAGGAATAGCTAATATGAATTACTCCATTTCTAATACGGCTGAATACGGAGAGTATGTTTCAGGAAAAAAAGTAGTAGACAGCAAATCAAAAGAAAGAATGAAAGAAATTTTGAAAGATATTCAGTCTGGCAAATTTACAAAAGACTGGATGGAAGAATGTAAAGGTGGTCAAAAAAACTTCCTAAAGATGAGAGCTGATTTAGCTAAGCATCCAATTGAAGAAGTAGGAAAAAAACTTCGAGATATGATGCCTTGGATTGGTAAAAACAAATTAGTTGATCAAGATAAAAACTAGTTATTATTTAATATTCAAATGAAAAAAAAAAATATTTTTTTTATAGCTATTCTTGTAATGTTAATTAGTTCTATAACAATAGTTAATATATATCCCTCAGCATTAATTTTTAAAAAATACGCGGGCATAGCCTCTAACTACCTTCCTCAACCAGTTATGTCAGTGCTACATATGGTTTTTAGTAACAAAAAAAATACAAAGAGAATACAAAATGATTTTAACGTTCGTTTTTTGAAAGAAACACAATTCAGAAAAATAAACTTTAAAAAAGAAAGGCTTAATTTTTTAGCTTCGAACGCACCAGGGTATGCAGGAAGTGGAGAAGTTAGACAAACCTTTTTTATTGAGACTCATAAAGAAAATATTTTTTTTATAGACACCAAAAGCAATATTTCATTTGCTAAATTGAATGATTTAAAAAATAATAAGTATTTATATAAAAAAATTTCAAATAAATTTAATTTAGACAATGAATCTACAAAAGTTTTAGATATGCATATCAATAAAAATACAGTTTTTGTTTCAAGAAAAATAAAAATTAATTCTTGTAATTATATAGTTTTAGACAAAGCAGAAATTAGTTATGAAAATTTAATATTTGAACAAATTTTTATAAATAAGGATGAGTGTCAGAAAGCAATTCTAGGAGGAAAAATAGCCACCCTAAGAGAGAATCAGGTTTTGTTAACTACGTCGGCTGATATTTTAGCAAATGAAGATCAATCTGACACGAAGCCACAAGATGATGCATCAATATTTGGAAAAGTTTTATTAATCGATACAGATACACTTGATTATAAAATTTTTTCTAAAGGTTGGAGAAACTCTTTAGGCTTACTCGTTGACGGTGAGTTTATCTTCGCAACTGACAATGGTCCGTGGGGTGGAGATGAAATTAATTTGCTATCAATTAACAAGAATTATGGTTGGCCCAAAGCCTCACTTGGTGCAACATACGTCTTTGATGCAGTAAATGAAATTCACGAAATGTATTTAGATCATGAAAAAGCTGGCTATGAAGAACCAATTCATTCTTTTGTACCATCACTTGGCATAACTGAAATTATAAAGTTAGAAAATAATTTTTTGGCTGCGTGGCAAGATAATTACTTGGTAGGAACATTAAACGACTATCATTTAATGAGAATAAAGTTTAACGAAAATAGAACAAAAGTACTATTTGTAGAAAGAATCTTTATAGGTGAGAGAATTAGAGACCTGACCTATGATAAAAAAAATAAAATGATCATTTTAGCCCTTGAAAGTACAGGGTCGTTGGGAATTTTAACTTCTTCTAAAAAATAAATAAGACTCTTCCCATATTACGCAAATAGTAAATATTTATAAAATCACAACCCATATTTGACACCAACTTATATAAAAATATTTGGCAAACTCTCTTTTTGATTGTATTATTAATTGACTAAATTTTTTAATAATTTAAAAAGATTAATCAATAAAACATGAGTGACAAAAATAGAATTATAATTTTCGATACTACTATGCGCGATGGTGAACAATCACCAGGTGCATCAATGAGCTTAGAAGAAAAAATTCAAATTTCTCGTATATTCGATGAACTAGGAGTTGATGTTATTGAAGCTGGTTTTCCTATTGCATCACCTGGAGACTTTGAAGCTGTAACAGAAATTAGTAAAATATTAAAAAAATCAATTCCATGTGGTTTAGCTAGAGCAACAAAGAAAGATATTGATGCTTGCAAAGATTCTTTAGGACATGCCAAAAGATTTAGAATCCATACCTTTATTTCTACAAGCTCACTTCATATGAAGCACAAGTTAAATAAATCACCAGAAGAAGTTTTAGAAGCAGTCAAAGAAAGTGTTTCTTATGCTAAAAATTTCACAGATGATGTTGAGTGGTCTTGTGAAGATGGAACAAGAACAGATATGGATTATATGTGTAAATCTGTAGAGATTGCTATTAAATCAGGAGCTACAACAATTAATATTCCAGATACTGTTGGCTATTCTGTTCCTTCTGAGTTTAAAACTATTATAGAAACATTACTAAACAAAGTGCCAAATATTGATAAAGCAATTCTTTCAACTCACTGCCATAATGATCTTGGTTTAGCTGTTGCGAATTCTTTAGCAGGAGTGATGGCAGGCGCAAGGCAAATTGAATGTACAATTAATGGAATAGGTGAACGTGCAGGTAACGCTGCTTTAGAAGAAGTTGTTATGGCAATGAAAACTAGAAATGATTTAATGCCTTTCACTACAGGTATCAATACAAAATTAATTAGTAAGGCATCAAAAATTGTATCAAATGCAACTGGCTTCCCAGTCCAATACAACAAAGCAATTGTTGGAAAAAATGCTTTTGCACATGAATCCGGTATACACCAAGATGGAATGCTTAAGAACAGTAAAACTTATGAGATCATGACTCCTGAAAGTGTCGGTGTTAAAAAAACTTCCTTAGTTATGGGTAAACATTCTGGCCGACATGCTTTTAAAGATAAATTAAGTGATCTAGGTTATGTTGGAGTAACTGACGATGTTATTCAATTAGCATTTGGTAAATTTAAAATATTAGCAGACAAAAAAAAATATATTTATGATGATGATATTGCAGCTTTAGTAGACGATAGCTTAATCAAAGAAGAAAATGTTATAAAATTAAAATCCTTAAAAGTAACTGCTGGAACAGGAGAACCTCAAAAAGCAGAAATAACACTTGAAGTAATGGGTGAAATTAAATCAACAAGTGAAACAGGTGACGGACCCGTTGATGCAATATTTAAATGTATTAAAAAATTATATAAACACGAAGTTAAATTACAATTATATCAAGTGCATGCAGTAACTGAAGGAACAGATGCTCAAGCAACTGTAAGTGTAAGAATAGAAGAAGAGGGTAAAATAACCGTAGGTCAGGCTGCAAATACAGATACATTGGTAGCTTCAGCTGATGCCTATTTAAATGCCTTAAATAAATTAATAATTAAACGTAAACGAACAGCGCCAGACGCAAGTTTTAGCGCCTCAGCATAGAAAGAAAAAAAGACAATGTGGAAATGGAAAAATATTAAGGCAATGTGGTCACAAGACATGGCTATCGATCTAGGAACAGCCAATACGCTAGTAGTATTAAAAGATAAAGGAGTAGTTCTAAACGAACCTTCTGTTGTAGCTATTGTAAATGAAATGGGTAAAAGAACAGTTCTCGCAGTAGGAGATGAGGCTAAAACTATGTTAGGCAGAACTCCGGGAAACATTCAGGCTATCAGACCATTAAGAGATGGAGTAATAGCTGATTTTATTGTCACAGAAGAAATGATTAAACACTTTATTAAAAAAGTTCACATTAAAAATACATTTGCTAATCCTAGAATTTTAATTTGTGTCCCAACTGGATCTACCCCAGTAGAGAGAAAAGCTATTCAAGATTCTGCTTTAGCTGCAGGAGCTAGAAGAGTTCAATTAATTGAAGAACCTATTGCAGCAGCAATAGGAGCCGGACTTCCTATTTCAGAAGCTACAGGTTCAATGATTGTAGATGTAGGTGGTGGTACCACAGAAATAGCCGTCATGTCTTTAGGTGGAGTAGTTTTTTCTAAATCACTTCGTATCGCTGGTGACGCTATGGATGGAGCTATAATTAACTATATGAGAAAAAAATTTAATTTATTAATTGGTGAGTCTACTGCAGAAAAAATTAAAAAAGAAATTGGAACCGCAATACCAACTACAAATAATATTTTTTTAATGAAAGGAAGAGATATTAGGACCGGAACACCAAAAGAAATTTCACTCACTGAAGAAGATGCTTGTGAAGCATTAATGCCTATTCTTAACCAAATGTTGGCTGCTATCAAAGAAGCTTTGGAAAGTACACCACCCGAGCTATCTGCAGATTTAGTTGACATGGGCTTAGTTCTCACAGGTGGTGGAGCACTACTAAAGAATATAGATAAATTAATCTCTAAAGATACAGGCTTACCAGTTACTATTGCAGAGAATCCACTTGAGTGCGTTGCAATTGGGACAGGAAAAGCTTTAGAAAATGAAGAGCTATTCTCAACAATGATGTCCGAGTATTAATTTAGTTAATTAATTAAAATGTCTGATAATCGAGATGATTTTATAATTGCAATACGCTATGCACTTCTAAAAAAAGGAGCAAAACAGAAATTTTCTCTATTTTTTTTAATTATACTTTCTGTTCTAATCATTACTTTAGATAAAATTTCATTACCTTTAATGACCCCCATAAGAGCAACGCTTAATGATGTTGTTTACCATGTATCTGTTATTAGCTCACAACCTGCAAAATTAAAAAATTATGTATCAAAAAAAATCAAAATTCATTTCAATGTATTGGATGAAAACAAAAAGTTAAAAAGAGAGATGGAATTTTTAAAAAAACAAAAATTTAATAATGCCTACCTTTCATCAGAAAATGATATTTTGAAAGATGCGCTAAATTTTTCCAATATTAAAAATTTTGAGCAAAATTTTTCTATTTTAGCAAAAGTTATCCTTGATCAACAAAGTCCATTTTTAAAATCTATCTTAATAAACAAAGGAACTAAAAGAGGTGTCACAAAAGGCATGACAGTGTTTCATAAAGATTATTTAATGGGGATTGTTACAGAAACAAACTTTTTAAGCTCCAGAGTTCTCTTGTTAACTGACTTAAATAGTAAACTTCCTGTTGTTATCGAGGGAACAGATGTTAATGCTATTTTAGAAGGAACAGGCAAAAAACTAAAATTACATTTAAGTTACTTACCTGAAAATTATGAAATAGAAGCAGATAAAACTATTTTCACTTCAGGTAAAGGTGGCTTTCTCCCGCCTGGAATTCCACTAGCGACGACTTATTTGAATAAAAAAAATAAAGTTTTAATAAAACTTCTGGGTGATCCAGACCAAGCTTTAATAGTCAATGTAACTAACGGGCAAGTTAACCAATAAATCAAAATGTTTTATTTTAGATTCTTAAAATCAATTTTTTATACATCTTTGCCAATAATTTTTTTGTATTTTTTTTCATTTTATCATTTTCAAATACCTGAAGTTGGAAAAATCAATTTTTTTGCTTTTAACTTTCAAATGATTCTAATTTATTTTTATGTATTAAAATTTCCTGATAATTTGGGATATGGCAATATTTTTTTAGCAGGCATAATAAATGATACAGTTTTAGGGATACCACTTGGCACCACCTCTCTTAGCTATCTATCATTATCACTTTTTACCTCTTACATAAGAAATGCAACTATTAGACCTGTAATTACATCAGAATGGTTTATGTTCATTCCAGCATTATTTTTTTCTAATTTTGTGTATCTAATAATTATTAATAATTTTTCTAACATATCATTTTTCTATTTAGAATTATTACAAAATACTTTTTTTACTTTTTTATTTTTTCCTATTTTTCATTATATTTTTAGTCAATATCAAAGATCCATTTCAAAAGAATAATGCTAAGTTTTAATTCTTCAAACATAGCAAGTAAAACAAGAACTATTGGTAGACGAATGTTTTTGCTTAATTCAATTAAAGCAGTAGTTCTGCTTGGAATTTTTGGAAGACTAGCCTCTCTTCAAATTAACGAATCTTCAAAATACAGATCATTAGCTGACAAGAACAGATTTAGAGAAAGTAAGTTTGCACCCCCAAGAGGAATAATTGAAGACTATTTTGGTGAAGAAATTGCATCAAATACAACTGTATATCAAGTACATCTTATACCTGAAAACACAAAAAAAATGGATGAACTTTTAATGAGACTAAAAAACTTAATTAATCTTTCAGATAAAAAATTAATTTTAATAAAAAAAAAAATTAAAAAACAGAAGAAATGGGAGGCAATTATAATTTCTGATAATTTATCTTGGGCAGAGTTTTCGAGACTTAATTTATTTTTACATGAACTAGAAGGTGTCAATCCTATAGTTTCTGTTGCAAGATCGTACCAAAATAATGCATCTGCTCATGCGATAGGGTATGTTTCTGAAATTAGCCCAAAAGATATAAGAAATAAAAAATACTTAAAAAATATAAACATCGCTGGCATCGGTATTGGAAAAACGGGCCTTGAGTCAACATTGGATAAAGAAATGTTGGGGTTACCAGGTTTTCTTAGGTACGAAGTGAATGCTTATGGTAAAAAAATTAAACAAGTATCAGTTGATGACGGTCAGAGAGGAAAAACTTTTAGGACAACACTCGATAACGAAATTCAAGTATATGCCTCAAAATTATTAGAAAACGTTAGTGGTGCAGCATGTGTAATGGATATCTATAATGGTGACATTATCAGCATGGTTTCTTCTCCTTCTTTTAACCCTAATTCATTTGTTCATGGCATTAATCAAAATGAATGGAATGGTCTATTAAACAATAGAGACAAACCTTTGATTAACAAAGCAATATCAGGTCTTTATCCCCCAGGTTCTACCATTAAAACTTTGACAGCTTTAAGCGCTTTAGAAAATGATGTTGTTAATTCAAGACTTACTGTTAGATGTAAGGGTTATATCGACCTCCACGGTGAAAGATTTCACTGTTGGAAAAAAAAAGGTCACGGTTTAGTTGGCATGCGCACAGCTATAAAAAAATCTTGTGATGTTTACTTTTATGAAGTTTCAAGAAGATTGGGTATAGATAGGTTAGCAACTACAGCTGAAAAATTTGGACTAGGAAAGAATGTTTTAAAAAATTACAAGGAGGAGAAAGCAGGTGTAGTTCCTAATACTAAATGGAAGATAAGAGAATTAGGAAAAAATTGGTATATAGGAGAAACACTTCACTCAGGTATTGGCCAAGGCTATTTTTTAACTACTCCATTGCAGCTATCTTTAATGACTGCTCAAATTGCAAATGGTGGCTTTAAAATTACACCAAGAATTTTAGTAGATGAAAATGACCAAATTAGTAATTTACAAAAATTTTTAAATTATAAAAACTCTACGCCAGGGGGTGTAATGTCTACTGATGACCAAATATTTAATTTTAGTCTTAAACCACTATTTAGAAACCAAGAAAATATAAACCTTGTAAAAGAGGCTATGTTTGCCGCAACAAATGAAGTTGGAGGCACATCTTATCGTTCCAGACACGTGAAAAAAGAATTCATGTTCGCAGGTAAAACAGGCTCTTCACAAATTAAAAAATTTACTGAAGAACAAAGAATAGCTGAAGTTAAGCAAGAAGACATAACGTATTTAGAAAGAGACCATGCATGGTTTGTTGCATTTGCTCCAGTAAGTGAACCTAGATATGCTATTAGTGTTTTAGTAGAACATGGAGGTTCTGGGAGTAAAGCAGCTGCGCCGTTAGCAAAAAAAATTATTAAGAAAGTTTTAGAGCGCCATGAGAGAAGGAATAGTTATTCAAATAAAAAAATTAGAGATATATAATGTTAAATAAAAGATATTCACTCTATTCTCCTTTCTCAACTAAAGATAAATTATTTAGTTTAGATTTCACATTATTCTTTTCTATTTTATTATTAGGTATTATTAGTGTTTTTGCTCAATTTTCATCAAGCGGAGGAACTTTTGATTATTTTTCTAAAAGTCACGCTATAAGATTTGCTATTTTTTTTATACTATTTTTAATCGTCTCCTTCACACCAATTAGATTTTGGCACAGTACAAGTTTTTTAATTTTTTTAATTTTATTAGCATTACTTTTATTTGTTAAGTTTTATGGAATACAGTCACAAGGTTCTAGAAGATGGGTTAATTTTTATGTTATCAATCTTCAACCCTCGGAGTTAATGAAGATTGGAATTATTTTGTTTCTTTCGAACTATTATCATAAAATTTCAGAGGGCGACGTTAATAAAGTGAGGTATTTACTTTATCCAGTGATAGCTATACTGGCCCCATTTATTTTAGTACTTTCACAACCGGATCTTGGAACTGCAATCCTAATCTTACTGAGTGGCATAGTTGTTACTTGGCTAGCCGGGGTTAGGTGGAAAATATTTGCCTATCTTACTCTTGTAGCGACTGTAACAGGTCCAATTATTATCTCTTTTTTAAAACCATATCAAAAAAGTAGAATTTTAACTTTTTTAAACCCAGACGCAGATCCACTTGGCGCTGGGTATCAAATTATTCAATCTAAAATCGCAATTGGTTCAGGAGGATTGTTTGGCAAAGGTTTTTTAAACGGCTCACAAGCCTATTTAAATTTTTTACCTGAAAAACATACAGACTTTATTTTTACATTATACGCAGAGGAGTTTGGATTTTTTGGATCTGTTTTTATGATTTTTTTATACTTTTTGATAACTTATAGAATTATTAAAATTGGAAATGAAACAAGAAGTATTTTTGGTAAATTATACTGCTACGGTTTTGCAAATGCTTTTTTTATTTATGTGACAGTTAACATGTCTATGGTTCTGGGTTTACTTCCTATTGTAGGAGCACCACTGCCAATCTTATCTTACGGTGGCTCATCGATGCTAGCTATTATGTTCGGTCTTGGGATAGTAATGTCTTGTAAGGTCTATAAAAATAGTGCTGTAGGTTAAATAAATCGATATTTAAGTAGAAATTTTAATTATATACCTCTTGTTTAAAAGCTAATTTAATGGTTAAATTAAAAAATATAAAAATTATGTTTGGAGAAAATAAAGATAAATTAGTAAGTTTAGTTGTAGAGAAATCCTCTATTGGTGCTGATTTTACTATTGAAGGACTTGTTAATTCTGCAGGAGAAGTCGATCTTGGAGGATCAATAAAAGGACCTGTTAATGTTAAAGCACTTATCATTAAAGAAAAAGGATCTGTGATTGGAGAAATTAACGCTGAACACGTAAACGTTTTAGGATTTGTTGATGGAAAAGTTACGGCAAAAAAAATAACCGTTGGTTCTACTGGTGAAGTTAAAGGTGATCTTGAATTTACCGAATCTTTAGTTGTAGAAGAAGGTGCGAGACTAGATGGAAATGTTAAAAAAGTACCTCTTGCAAAAATTGAGAACAAAGTATCAAATTTTATGAACACAACAAAAGAAGTTAGAAAAACCTTTCTTAAAAAAGACTAATCGTTCTGATTGCAAGGTTTTCTTGCACAAAGTATCACACTACAATTTAAATTTAATTTATAGTACAAGCTTGTATGGGCAAATATAATTGTAAATCAGCGGGTGTAGTTGGAGCGGGTATTCAAGGGATCTGCATTGGATTGCAATTATTAAAAAAAAATATTCCTGTTACTATTTTTGACAAACAAGATCCAGCGAGAATGGCTTCTTACGGTAACGCTGGTCACTTTTCTCCTTATGCAGTTTTACAATTTAACAGACCTGACATACTAGTTAATATCCCTAAAATGCTATTTAGCTCTTACGGTCCACTAGCCTTAAAATGGAACTATGTTCCAAAAATGCTTCCGTGGTTTTTTAATTTTGTTAAAAATTGTAATACAAAATCTATGCTTCATACCGCTAAGTATATGCATCAAATTTTAAATTTATCTCTAGATGCTTACGATGAACTTTTTAAAGAAATAGATACTACTGGTCTTGTTGAGAGAAAAGGTATTCTTTACGGGTGGACTGATGAAAATTTAAAAAGTAGAAAATTAGAGATGAAAGTCAGAGATGATCTTGGCGTAAAACAAACACCAGTTACAAAAGCAGAGATCTCAGATTTAGAACCAAATTTACAACCTATATTTGATAGTGGGGTTTTGTTTGATTACGCTTGGCACGCAAGAGATCCTTATATGATTTCAAAAAAACTATTTGATTTATATATTAAAAAGGGTGGAAAATTTATTAAAGAAAATGTTAAGCAGATTAAACAAATAAACTCGCATGAGACTTCAATTAAAACAGATTCAAAAGAATACACTTTTGAAAAATCAGTTATTGCATGTGGGGCATTCTCTAAAAAATTAACAGATCAATTAGGAGAAAATATTCCTTTAGATACAGAAAGAGGTTACCATGTTCACTTTAAAGGTATGGACCATCTCTTATCTCGAGCCGTTATTAATTTAGATAGAGGGTTTGGGTTGACACCAATGAATCAAGGCATGAGAGCAGTTGGTACAGTCGAGTTAGGTGGATTAAATAACCCACCATCAAAAAAAAGAATTGATTACATCATACGTTGTGCAAAAGAATTACTACCCGAACTAGATAGTCACGAAGATGAGTGGTTAGGATTTAGACCAACATTACCTGATTTTTTACCCGTTATTGGTCCTTCGCAAAAAAACAAAAATATAGTTTATGCTTTTGGACATCATCACTTAGGCTGGACGCTTGGTGCGATTACTGGCAAAGTTGTATCTGGAATAGTAGCCGAAGAAAATACAAATTTAAATTTAGAACCCTATAATTCTTCAAGATTTAATTAGAAAAATTTTGCCAAAGAAATATTTAGCTTACATACTGTTAGTTTGCACAACACTTATTTGGTCAGTTAACTTTATAATAGGTAAGTTTGCTTATCTATTTGAGGTGCCTCCACTCTCTTTAAATTTTTTAAGATGGTCTTTAGTTTGGATACTACTATTTCCATTTACGTATAAAGAAATATTTTTAAATATAAAATTAATTAAAAAAAATATTATTTACTTAACAATATTAGCTATTACTAGTGTGAGTGCATTTAATTCATTGGTTTACTTGGCTCTAAACTACACTCAAGCAATAGACACAATACTAATGATCTCAATAATTCCTGTTTTTGTTCTTTTTTTATCCTCAATTTTAGGAGTAGAAAAATTTAACTTATTTCAACTCTTGGGTTTAGTAGTTTCGTTTATAGGAGTTTTAGTAATTTTTTCAAATGCAGATTTAGATAAAATTTTAAACTTAAACTTTAACAAAGGTAATGCATGGATGCTGCTTGCTGTTTTTTGTTGGGCTTTATATTCAAGTCTACTAAAGAAGAAAAAATTACCATTTTCAACTTTAGGTCTAGTTGAAATTTTAGCTTCAATAGGATTAATTTTTCTTATACCACAATTTATTGGTGAGCAAATGTATGGTAAAGAAATTAAATTTAATAAAGCCTTTTTTTTAATTTTATCTTTTGTTACGCTTTTTGCATCAATCGGTGCTTATTATTCCTGGAACAAGGCAATAGAGCTCATTGGACCCAATAGAGCTAGTATTTTTTTACATCTTATGCCAGTGTTTGGTGTGATTTTAGCAATAGTTTTACTTAAGGAAAAATTTCAAATGTACCATTTCATTGGTGCTAATTTTATAGTATCAGGTATTTATTTATCAAACAAAAAAAATAATGATTAAAGTTGCAATACTAGACGATTATCAAAATGCCTTTGAGCATATTATCGAAACAGATAAATATAAAAATAAATATGATTTTAAAGTATTCAATGAACCTTTTGTAAATGAAGCAGAAGTAGGAATAGCCCTTCAAGAATTTGATGCACTTTTAATTATGAGGGAGAGAACACCTATTACAAAGACTCTCTTAGAAGATTTACCTAATCTTAAGTATTTAATGACAAGCGGAATGAGAAATAATGCTATCGACTTAGAGGCTACAAAAGCTAGAAGTATCTTTGTATGTGGAACTGAAATTAACTCTAATCCAACAGCAGAGTTAGCATGGACTTTAATTTTAGGATTAGCTCGAAACCTCAAACAAGAAGTTGACAATATGTTCCAAGGATATTGGCAAACAAGTATTGGTTTAGAACTAAAAGGAAAAACGCTTGGTTTAATTGGCCTTGGAAAAATTGGAACACAAATGGCCAAAATTGCACAAGCTTTTGGTATGCAAGTTTCAGCTTGGAGTGAAAATTTAGATTTAACACATGCTAATAAAATGGGCGTATTACCCATGTCTAAAGAAGATCTTCTTTCAAACTCAGACATTATTTCAATCCATGTGGTCCTGGGCGATAGATATAAAAATTTAATTACCCAAAAAGAGTTTAAGCTAATGAAAAAAAGTTCTTTAATTATCAACACGTCGAGAGGGCTTATTATTAACGAATTAGATCTTGTCAAAGCTTTAGAAGACGAAGTGATTGCTGGAGTTGGACTAGATGTCTACGACAAAGAGCCTTTACCGCAAGATCACAAATTAAGATTTTTACCAAACGCGTTACTTTTGCCTCATCTCGGTTATGTGACTGTAGAAAATTACGCTTTATTTTATACTCAAATGGTAGAAAACCTAGAGTCTTGCTTAGCAGGCAAACCTATCAGAACGATCACATAAAAAACTATACAATTAAGGGTTGTGTTATATTACTCATTATGATCTTATTAAATGTTTTTATTTAACTCAATAGAGAGTTTAATTAAATAAATTATAAAAATAAGCGCGACTTTTAAATTTTATGAATAAAATATTTATTTTACTAATATCAATGTTTTTATTAGTTGGCTGCATAGAGTCTGTGGTTACAATTGGCGGCGGTGCCGCAAATGGAAAAGTATTTCAGTCTTCCTTACAATCTGCAGCAAGTTATGGGATAAAACAAACAACAGGTAAAACTCCATTGGAACATGCTGTAAGTCAAGTTAAGAAAGACCAAAATCTAGATAAAAAAAATTCTTGCTCATCTTTTGTTAGGAAAAAAGATCTAGAAATTTGCCTAATAGTAGAAAAAAGAATAATTTCAAATCAGGTTAAGATAAAAAAAAAAGAATCTTCTAATAGCGCTTTAAAAAGAATTACTTCATCTTTACAATCTTCTATAAATGAGAAATCTAAGATTAAGTATTTAGATCAATAACTAGCCGAAGGGGAATCTTTTAAGGTCAAATCTGTTATTATTACTATTATAGGTTGTATATAATAAATCTCTACAAATGATCTATTGATTTTTTTATTCTTACAAAATGATAAAATTCATATCAATTGATACTAGAATCAAATAAATACTTAAAAACTAATGAAAAAAATATTTATTTTACTAACATCAGTGATGCTACTAGCTGGCTGTGCCGAAACCATAGCCCTACTTGGTCCAGCTTCTTCACTTGTTGGAGGAGGAAATGTAGTTCACTCTTCAGTATCATCAGTAGCAAGCTATGGCGTAAAAAAAGCAACAGGAAAAAGTCCTATGCAGCATGCCTTGGCATATGCTGAAGAAAAAAATCCTAATAAAAAAAAAGATCGATGTCTATCTTTTGTAAAAGAAACAGAATCAGAAGCTTGTTATATTGCAAAAAATAAAATTTCTTCCATAAAAAAAACTACATCTAAAAAAATTAAAAATGTAATTACCCAATCAAAAACTATGGTAGTAAAAAAAATTAAAGCAGAACAGAAACCGCTTTTACAAGCAGAAGCTAAAAAAGTAACAACTAGAAAAATTGAAGGTAAAGTGCTAACTGTTAAAAAAAGTAAAATAGAACAAGAACTTAAATTAAGATCGATTGAAACTATGCTCGTAGAATCAACTTTAAGCAAAAAAAATATCTCTCATTTGAGAGTTTCGATTGGGAAAAATTTTATAATTAAAGATTAAACTAAATAATTATTTAGAAGGTAAGCCTTCATTTTTCCATCCAAGATCATCACCATTCCCCTCAAAGCCATCACTAACATTAATGCAATTTATTTTCTCTTGAGTGAGTAATTGTGAAGCCATCATAGATCTACCACCTGCTTTACACATAACCAATAAATCTTTCTTTGGATTGATCACTTTTTTTACTTTTTCGATGAATTCTTTATTTGTCTCTGGATCAGGAGATCTAGCAATTGTGATGAAATGAGTTTTTAAGCCAAGATTTTCACCGTCGGGTTTGCCTACATCATCCCATTCATCTTGGGTTCTTACATCTAAGAGTTCAACATTTTTATTACCAGTTAGGAGCTCTTTTATTTCTGAAGATTTAATTTGTTTGATCATATGATAGCCCCACTATAATTTAATGGGGCTATAAATCAATTAATTAAGCAGCTAAAGCTTGCTTAATGTCTGCAATGATATCATCTGGATGTTCGATACCAATTGAAAGTCTTACGTAACCAGGCGTTACACCGGCAGCTAACTGTTCTTCTGGAGAAAGTTGACTGTGAGTCGTAGACGCTGGGTGAATTGCTAGACTTCTAGCATCACCAATATTTGCTACATGATAAAGCATTTTTAAGTTGTCAATAAATTTAGCTCCTGCTTCCACAGTTCCTAAATCTACTCCAACTAATGCTCCGTTTCCACCATTTAAGTATTTCTTAGCTCTTTCTTTAATCTCGCCTTGGTGGTTGGTAGGGTAGATAACATTTTTAACTTTTTTCTGAGTTTCTAAAAATGTTATAACCTTTTCTGCATTACTACAGTGTTGCTTCATTCTAAGACCAACAGTTTCCAAACCTTGTATGATTTGCCAAGCGTTAAATGGAGCTAGTGGTGCTCCTGTATCTCTAAGCAAAACTACTCTAAATCTTATTATGAATGGAATGTTAGCTCCCGTTAAAACAGGAACTGCATCAGTCCAAATTGCTCCACCATAACTTTGATCTGGTTCGT
>Ga0307986_10000868_pt1 | contig 22323 bp, 22 predicted proteins | sample EllFjometageno82_FD_203170 | JGI IMG/M metagenome (GOLD analysis project Ga0307986, IMG submission 203170) | Marine microbial communities from Ellis Fjord, Antarctic Ocean - #82 | ecosystem: Environmental > Aquatic > Marine > Unclassified | place: Southern Ocean | collected 2014-10-09
CGTAAGAAAATTTAATTTCTTCTTCATCTGAACCATAAAGTATTACGTCTTGAATTTTTTTTGATAATTTTTTCCAAGAATCGGATAAAGAAAACTTATAGTGTTTTGCAATAGATGCTAAAGTTTGTGGGTAATACAATGAAGTAGATTTAGCCCATGGCTCTACGGCACCATCCTGAAGACTTTTTTTTGTATCCGGAACAACTAAATTTGGGTCTACATTCAAATTATGACCAATACCTTCGCATTCTTCACAAGCACCATATGGGCTGTTAAATGAAAACAATCTTGGCTCTATTTCTTCTAAGGTAAAGCCACTTACAGGGCATGAAAATTTTGATGAGAAGGTAATTGTTTCAACTTTTCTAAATTTTTTAGGCAGCGTTTCGTCTTCATATTCAACCACTAAAAGGCCATTAGAAATACTTAATGCGGTTTCCACACTGTCCGCTAGACGGTTACCAATACTAGAATTTATTACTATTCTGTCGACGACGATTGAAATATCGTGCTTAACTTTTTTATTTAATTCTGGAAAATCATTTATTTCACAATACTTTCCATCTACTTTAATTTTTTGGAAACCTCTTTTTTTATAATTTAAAATATCTTTTTTGTATTCTCCCTTTCTTCCTCTCACTATTGGTGCAAGCAAATAAATCGTATTGCTTTTTGGTAATGTTTTAACTCTGTCAACCATTTCACTAACTGATTGTGACACAATAGGTTTTCCAGTGAACGGAGAGTAGGGAACACCAACCCTAGCATATAAGACTCGCATATAATCGTAAATTTCAGTGACTGTTGCTACTGTAGACCTCGGGTTTTTAGATGTATTTTTTTGTTCTATCGATATAGCTGGACTTAATCCTTCAATAAGGTCAACTTTTGGTTTTTTCATCTTGTCTAGAAATTGACGTGCATATGCTGACAAACTTTCCACATATCTTCTCTGGCCTTCTGCATATATAGTGTCAAAAGCTAAAGACGATTTTCCGGAACCAGAAAGACCTGTAATTACAACAAGCTTATCTTTCGGAACTTCCACTGAAACATTTTTTAAATTGTGTTCTTTTGCACCTTTTATAATGATTTTTTTCAGCATTTTTTTTCCACCTTATTAACATTCATCTTATAATTAAGTTGTTTATATGATATAAATTTAATTGTTATTAAAAAGTAAATCACATATTAACAATTAGAATTATGGCTGGAAGTTTAAATAAAGTACTGTTAATCGGAAGACTAGGGGCCGATCCCGAGATTAAGCAAATGGTTAACGGTAAAAGTGTCGCAAGACTTAGTCTTGCCACAAGTCAATCGTGGAAAGACAAGTCTAGCGGTGAAAAAAAAGAAAAAACAGAATGGCACAGGGTAGTGATTTTTAACGAGGGACTTGTTAACATAGTTCAACAATATTTAAAAAAAGGCGCTAATATTTACGTAGAAGGTGCTTTGACTACAAGAAAATGGAAGGATGAGTCTTCAGGCCAAGATAAATATTCTACTGAAGTAGTTCTACAAGGGTACAATTCAAGCTTAACAATGTTGGACGGAAAAAGTAAAAGCGACAATTCGAATTTGGTTACAGAAAACAAAAGCTCTTTACCGAATGACGATATTCAATCCGCAAACAATGATTTAGATGACGAAATTCCTTTCTAGATCTTATGGAAAAAACAGTTAGTCAAAATAACAATTCTTACAAACCTATTTTAGTTTCTGAAGAGATGAGCTCATCTTATCTTTCTTACGCAATGAGCGTAATAGTAAGTAGAGCTTTACCAGATGTTAGAGATGGGCTCAAACCTGTCCATAGAAGAATTATCTTTGCAATGTATAAGGGTGGTTATGACTGGTCAAAACCATTCCGAAAATCAGCAAGAATAGTAGGAGATGTAATTGGTAAATATCACCCACACGGCGACCAATCTGTTTACGACGCTCTTGTAAGACTTGTTCAAGAATTTTCTATGAGCCTTCCTTTGATTGAAGGGCAGGGAAACTTTGGTTCAATAGATGGCGATCCTCCTGCAGCAATGCGTTATACAGAAACAAAATTAGGAAAAATATCTCAATTTTTAACAGAAGATTTAGAAAAAAACACAGTAGCTTATAGAAATAATTATGACGAAACAGAAAGAGAACCTGTTGTTTTGCCTTCTCAGTATCCAAATCTTTTAGTGAACGGCGCAGGTGGTATCGCAGTTGGAATGGCAACGAGTATTCCACCACATAATTTAGGAGAAGTAATAGATGGAACTAATGCATACATAGAAAATAAAGATATTACTGTAGCTCAATTAATGAAGCACATTCCAGGACCAGACTTTCCGACAGGTGGAGTTATTATAGGAACCGATATTATCAAACAAGGATACAACAAAGGTAGAGGTTCATTTAAAATAAGAGGAGAAATAGAGGAAGAAGTTCTCAAGAATGATAGATCAGTTTTAATAATTAAATCAATTCCATACCAGTGTAATAAATCTGTTTTAGTTGAAAGAATTGCACAGCTAGCTAGAGAGAAAAAAATTGAAGGTATTAGCGATATAAGAGATGAGTCAAACAGAGAAGGAATTAGAGTAGTTATAGAATTAAGAAGAGGTGTTGAAGGTGAGACGATAAGAAGACAACTTTACAAACAAACAAACATAGAAAGCTCTTTTGGATTTAACACACTTGCTATTGTAGACAACAAGCCAAAAATATTTAATTTAAAAGAATTTATTGTCGAATTTGTAAAATTTAGAGAAGAAACTTTAACTAAACGAATTAAATTTGATTTAAAAAAAGCAGAGGAAAGAGCCCATATCTTGATTGGCCTAGCGACTGCCGTGGAAAATATTGATGAAGTTATTAAAATAATTAAAAATTCAAAAGACACAGATACAGCTAAAAAAAACCTTTTATTCAAAAAATGGAAAATCAACAAAAGTGTAAAATTAGTTGTATTGATAGAAAAAAAGAAAAGTCCATCAAGCTACCAGCTCTCTGAAGAACAAGTCGTTTCAATTCTTGATTTAAGACTTCAAAAATTAACTGCTTATGGAATAGGAGAGATTGAAACTGAAATAAACAAACTTTCTACACTTATTACTGGATACAACAAAATTTTAGGTTCTAAAAAAGAACTCTATAAATTAATTAGCGAAGAACTGCTTGAAATTAAAACTAGATTTGCTGTACCCAGAAGAACTAAAATAACTGATGCTGAGTTAAATTATAGCATAGAAGAAACTATTCAAAAAGAATCTGTTGTAATAAATATTACAAATCAAGGTTATATTAAGAGAAGCCCGCTTACGAGCTTGAAGCAGCAAAAAAGAGGAGGTGTTGGAAAGTCAAGTATAGTAACAAGAGATGAAGATTTTGTTGTGCAAATCTTTACAGCGAACACGCATACTCCATTTTTATTTTTTTCATCTGAGGGTTTGGCTTTTAAAATAAAAGCTTGGAAAATCCCGGAAGGCAGTACAAGCTCAAAAGGAAAATCTTTATTTAATATATTGCCTCTAAAAAACCATCAAACCATAAGTTCTATAATGCCGCTTCCAGAAAATGAAAGTGAATGGAAAAAACTTTTTATAGTTTTTGTTACCGCAAACGGAAACGTAAGAAAAAATAGCTTAGAAGATTTTTCTAATATCAATGCTAATGGCAAGATAGCGATGAAACTTGAGATTAACGATAAAATTGTTGGTGTAAAAATATGTCGAGATGACCAAGATATTATGATGAGCACAAAAAAAGGTAAATGTATAAGATTTATGGCAAAAAAATTAAGATTATTTAAAGGACGTTCGTCGAAAGGAATAAGAGGAATTCAATTGTCAGACAGTGACAAGGTAATATCATTATCAGTTCTAGATTCACCCAAAATAGACTCAAAAACAATAAAGAAAGATGAAAAAATTAAAAATGGGTTAAATAAATTTATTTTATCAATTACTGAAAATGGTTATGGTAAACGTACTTCTTTTTTAGAATACCGCGTAACAAACAGAGGTGGAAAAGGCATTATTAGCATAATCAACTCACCAAGAAATGGCGATGTTGCCTCTACTCTTGTTGTTGAAGAAAATGATGAAATAATTTTGTCTACAGATAAAGGTAGTGTAATGCGTTGTGCTGTTAAAGAAATAAGGTCTGCAGGAAGAAATACGCAGGGTGTTACTATAAAAAAATTAAGTGGTTCAGAAAAAGTTGTATCTGCTATTAAAATCGAAGATAATATTAATTAGAAAAAATGAGAACTGCTATATACCCAGGAACTTTTGATCCAATAACCTTAGGTCATGCTGATGTTATACAAAAATCATTAAAGCTATGCGATAGATTAATAGTAGCAACTACAAATACAAAAAATAAAAATTATTTTTTTCCTATTGAAGAGAGAATTAAAATAATAAAAAAATCTCTTTATGCGGACTTAAAATTAAGCTCAAAAAAAATTATAGTGATCCCATTTAATACGTTGACAATTAATCTTTGTAAAAAATATAAGGCTTCAATTATTGTAAGAGGTTTGAGAGCCGTGTCCGATTTTGAATATGAGTTTCAATTAGCTGGAATGAATAAAAAATTAGACAAAAGTATTGAAACTATTTTTTTAATGTCTGATGTTGAAAACCAAATTATTTCTTCAAAATTTGTGAAAGAAATAGCTAAACTTAAAGGGAATATTAACAAATTTGTCACAAAGTCTGTTATTAAGTCTATTAAGGAAAAAATATAATGAAAAAAATAATATTATTTTTTACTATTTTATTACTAACAATTAATAACTCATACGCAAAGGAGAATATAATGATACTAAAACTAAAAGATGGAGAGGTAGAGATAGAACTTTACCCAAAAATAGCACCAAACCATGTAAAAAGATTTGAAACTTTAGCAAATAATGGAAAATATGACGGCGTTGTCTTCCATAGAGTTATAGATGGATTTATGGCTCAAACAGGAGATGTAAAATTTGGCAACTCAAATTCACCAGAATTTAATTTAGATCGAGCAGGTACTGGAGGATCTGATCTCCCTGATTTAAAAGCTGAATTTAGCGATATAGCACACAATAAAGGTGTACTATCCATGGCAAGGTCTTCTGATCCAAATAGTGCTAATAGTCAATTTTTTATAGTCTTTGAATCTGCTCCACATTTAGACAGAAGCTATTCTGCTTTTGGAAAAGTAATTAAGGGCATGGAACTTATCGACAAACTTAAACGTGGAGATGGACCAAATGGCTCAGTGGCTGAACCGGATAAAATAATAAGCCTAAGATCAAAAAAATAATTTTATGAGTGATCGGCCGTTTTCTTTTGAGTTAATAGCTCAGGATGAGAAAGCTCGACTAGGAAAAATAAATACGTCTCGTGGGTCAATAGATACTCCAGCTTTTATGCCGGTAGGTACTCTAGGAACTGTTAAAGGTATTTTTACCGATGATATTCTTGAGACTGGATCGCAAATTATTCTTGGAAATACTTACCATTTAATGATCAGACCTGGTATCGAAGTCTTAGATAAATTTAATGGACTGCATAATTTTATGAATTGGCAAAAACCAATTTTAACAGATTCTGGTGGGTTTCAAATAATGTCTTTAGCAAAGCTTAATAAAATTGATATTAATATAGGAGCAATTTTTTCTTCTCATATTGATGGAAAAAAATTTGTATTAAGCCCAGAAAAAAGTATTCAAATACAAAAATCAATAAATTCAGATATTCTAATGGTTTTAGACGAATGCCCACGTCTGACAAATGATAAGGATAAATTAATTAGTGCGATTGAGACATCTACGACCTGGGCAAAAAGATGTAAAGTTGAATTTGGCAGCAATAAATGCAAAGCACTATTTGGTATTGTTCAAGGAGGTCTAAATGAAAAACTCCGACTAAATAGCCTAGAAAAATTAGTTTCAATAGATTTTGATGGTTATGCCATGGGTGGATTAGCTGTGGGAGAGAAACAGGAAGAAATGTTTACAATTTTAAATAACACTGTCAGTTACATGCCTAAAGAAAAACCACGATATTTGATGGGTGTAGGAACTCCTTCGGATATTCTTGGAGCTGTAAAAAGCGGTATAGATATGTTTGATTGTGTTATGCCCACAAGATCTGGTCGTACAGGTCTAGCATTTACGTGGAGTGGTAAATTAAATCTAAGAAATTCAAAGTTTCAAAATGACAAAACCCCTCTGGATGAAAATACATCACTCAGAAATTTGCACTTATATTCAAAAAGTTATTTGAACCATTTAATTAAAACTAATGAAATTTTGGCGTCTATGTTGATTTCTCTTCATAATGTAAATTTTTATCAACAATTTATGCTTGAAATTAGAAAAGAGATTAAAAAGGGTACGTTTAATAACTTCTACAATAAATACATAGATATGTTTTAATCATGCTACTTTTTTTCGTTTGAATTCTTTCAATTTTATATATAAAACAAAATTTATTTAGGGCCCTTAGCTCAGTTGGTAGAGCACTTCCCTTTTAAGGAAGCTGTCGATGGTTCGAGTCCATCAGGGCTCACCATTAACCAATTTTACTAATTGGCGGGTATTTAACTATCACTTCGTTAACCCAATTATTTAGGTTTATTATTCTGTTTTTACTTGATGGATGCGTGCTCATAAATTGAGGTGGTTCTTTACCTTTGTTACTTTCAGCCATTCTCTCCCAGAGTTTAGAAGCTTCTCTAATATCATATCCAGCTAGAGAGGAAAAAATTAAACCCAAATAATCTGCTTCTGTTTCTTGCTTTCTACCAAATGGGTTAAAAATTCCTAATTGAAAAATATCCATCCCACTCGCTCGACCAACGCTATTTCTTGTTCTATTTATTGCTCCACCTAAAAAAATGTCAGCTACAGTTGTTCCTAAGTTTACAGTTAAAGCTTGACTTGCTCGTTCTACAGAATGTTTGGCAACAGCATGAGCAACTTCATGACCCATAACAGCTGCTAATGCATTTTTATTTTGAGTTATCTTCAGTATACCTGTGTAAATTGCTATTTTTCCACCAGGCATACACCACGCATTTTTAACTTTGTCATTATCAACTAAAATATAATCCCACTGGAAACTACTTGTTGGATCTTTACCAGTATCTTTTAAAAAAAAACTAGATACTCCAAATTCTATTCTACTTCCGATTTCTTTAATTGAATCTAGCTGTTTGCCTGAAGTGATTAATTTATTTTTTGTTTTGAAATTTTCATACGCTTTAGCAGCTGAATTATTTATTGATGCCTCAGGATATATAGATAACTGACGTCTCTTTGTTATAGGTACAGTTGAGCAAGACGGCAAAATTAAACCACAACAACTGTAGCTAAATAATTCAATAAATTTTCTTCTATTTATCTTACAAATCATATATTAATATTTTTATGATTTTAGATAATAAAATATTAATTGCAATTTTTATATTATTAGTTCTTTTCATTATTTATTCTAGCTATCAATAATGTCTATTAAAGTGAAAAAATCAATATTTGTTAGATTAAGAAACTACTTTATAACTGGTGCAATTGTTCTTATACCGATCGGTATTACAGTTTATTTAACACTATTTATAGTAAAAATATCATCAAGTTTTTTGCCAAAAACTATTAACCCTAATAACTATCTCCCGATTGATATACTTGGAATAGAAATACTAATAACGATAATTATTATTACATTGATTGGTTGGCTATCTCTATCCTTTCTTGGTAGAAAATTTTTAGAATTTTTTAATAATATTTTAAAAAAGATTCCTATACTTAGGACAATATATTCAGCTGTAGGACAGTTAACAGAAAGTTTTACTCAGTCAGAAGGTGCAAAAAAAAGCGTTGTAATAATAGAGTACCCTAGAAAAGGTTTATGGGTAGTTGGTTTTGCTACAAAAGAAAACAAGGGCGAGATTTCAAAAAAAACTAATGAGGTGTTAGTAAATGTATTTGTACCGACCACACCCAATCCAACAAGTGGGTTTCTACTAATGGTCCCAAAAAAAGATTTAATATACCTAGACATGAGTTTCGAAGATGCTTCTAGATTTATTGTATCCGCAGGAACATCTATATAAATTTTAAGAAGAGGTTCCTTCTTCATTAACTAAGTCAACTTTATCAAATAACTTAAGTAAAAAATTAAACTTATCATTATTTAAGTCCTCGTAGTTTAAATTAATAATATTTTTTTCAGCTAACTTAAACAAATTTTCATGGTGAACAGGATCTGCAATTTTAAATAATTTTATACCACTTTGTTTAAAACCTATTATATCACCATATCCTCTTAATTTCATATCTTCTTCGGCAATATAAAACCCATCATCTGATGATTTCAAAATCTGAATCCTTTTACGTGCATTTTGACTTAATTGGTTTTTAAACATTAGTATACAGGTCCCTGGTTTAGTACCTCGTCCTACTCTTCCTCTTAATTGATGTAGTTGAGCTAAACCAAATTTATTTGCATTTTCTATGACAATTACGGTTGCATTTGGAAAATCTATTCCAACCTCAATAACAGTAGTAGAAACAAGAATTGAAATTTTGTTATCTAAAAATTCTTTTAACACACTTTCTTTTTTATCCTGATCTAACGCTCCATGAATTATTCCGACCTTTTTATTGAATTTTTTATTCAGTAGTTCAAATAATTTAGCTGTAGATGAAAAGTCTAACTTATTAGAATCTTCAATTAAAGGACACACCCAGAAAATTTGTTCTTTTTGTGAAATTTTTTTTTCTATAAACGGCCAAAGATCATCAATTTTATTTTCAGGTTTGCTCAATGTAATAATTTTTTTTCTTTGAAGTGGCTTTTCCATAAGACGCGAAATATCCATGTCGCCATAAATTGACATCATCATAGTTCTTGGGATTGGTGTAGCTGACATTAGTAGGATGTCACAATTAGAACCACCTTTTTTAGCAAAATTAATTCTTTGTTGAACACCAAATTTGTGTTGTTCATCAATGATCACAAGACCTAGTTTATTGAAGTTAATTGTCTTTTGAAATAGTGCATGAGTGCCAATTAAAAAATTAATTTTATTATTTTTTAAATCGTTTAAAATTAGTTTTCTTTCTTTTGAATCTGTTTTACCTGTTAAAAGTGAAAAATTAATTTTTAAGTTCGTTTTTTTAATTAGTTTTTTGAATAATACATAATGTTGCTCTGCTAAGATTGCAGTAGGAGCCATTAACCCACACTGATAACCAGCTTCAATTACATCTAAAGCAGCCATTATTGATACAATAGTTTTTCCAGAGCCGACATCTCCTTGAAGTATTCTAAACATTCTTTGTGGAGTTGCTAAATCAGCAGAAATTTCTTCAATAATTTCTTTTTGTCCATTAGTTAATAAATATGGCAATGTTCTAGTAAGTTCTAAGGAATATTTTTTCTTAAAAATTTTTTTATTTTTTTTGATTTTTTTAATTTTATTTCTATTATTAGAATGAAACAATAGATTTGCAAATATTTCATCGTAAGCAAGTCTCTTTAAATAATTTGAATTTAAATCTTTTTGTACCTGAGAATTATGTAATTCTTTTATTGAATCTTTCCAGTTAAAAAAACACATTTTTTTAATAAAATCTTTATCGTGCCATTCATCAATATCTGGAATTTTTTTGAAAACATGTTCAACTATTTTTGAATATATTTTTTCTGATAGACCTTCTGTTAATGAATATTTTGGAATAATTTTTTTTACTAGTTCTATTTGTTCAATTTTTTCTACATAACTTGGATTTGTAATTTGATATTTTTTTCTGAAAAAATTTATCTTACCGCTGACAACAACCCATTGATTTAATGGTAAAATTTTTCTAATATATCCCTCTCGACTGTTAAAAAAGATAAGATCTATTTCACCGAACTCATCCTTGCAAAAAACTCTGCTAGGTAGATTTCTAATTCGTGGAAAATTATATTTGTGAACTTTAACTTTAATTGTAAAAATTTTTCCAATCTCAAGTTTGTCAAGCGTTGCTGTTTCAGACCTGTCAGTGAATGAGTAGGGCAGATTCCACAGTAAATCATTTACTTTTTCAATTTTCTTTTTTTTTAAATAGGCTGATAGTTTTTTGCCAACACCTCTGATGACTGAAACATCTTCAAATAAAAAATTTTTTTTATTAATTAAACTCATTTGTTAATATATAATAAATTAATTGATGAATGAATTAGAATCGTTAAAAAAAAAAATAAAGTATCGATCTTCCTACAGAGGAACAAAAGAAATGGATTTATTATTAACGTCATTTGTTTTTAGTATTATTGATTCGCTATCTTTTGAGGAGTTAGAAAGACTTGATGATTTCTTGAATTGTAACGATGAAGATATTAGTAATTTTTATTTAAATAAAATACCAATAATGTCTTTTAGGAATAAAAAAATATTAGATTTGTTTACAGGATTTAAAATAAGGTAATGGCGGAGAGGGTCGGATTCGAACCCACGAACGAGTTGCCCCGTTGCTGGTTTTCAAGACCAGTGCTTTCGACCGCTCAGCCACCTCTCCGTAAAAGTAATTAGCAACTTGATACTATTAATAGTAACAAATAACAATATGGATTTTTATTCAATCTAGTCTTGTGTTTTTTTTTGTGTTAATAGAAAAAATGCTTAAAAAACTAATAAGTATTTATATTCTATTAATATTATCATTTTCACAAAACAGCGCTTTTTCGAGTAATTCTGAGTTTAGCACATGGGTCAAAAATTTTAAATCTCATGCAGTTGAATCTGGAGTTTCAAAAGTAATTGTAGAAGAAGTAATGTCTAAAGCTATATTTCTACCAAACGTTATTAAGTATGACAGATTTCAGCCTGAATTTTACGAAGACACCAACACATACATAACAAAAAGAACAGGTAAAAATAAAGTTAAAAAAGGACTGAATTTATATAAAAAAGAAAAATCATCAATAGACAAAATTGAAAAAGAATTTCAAATCGAAAAAGAATTATTATTATCTCTTATGGGCATTGAAACTAACTTTGGTAAATATTTAGGAAAAATGGATATCGTTTCTTCGCTGGCAACTTTAAGCTTCGACAAAAGGAGAAGTGATTTTTTTACTAAAGAATTAATAATTTTATTAAAACTTGTAGACCAACAAATCATAGATAGAGAAATATTATTTGGTTCTTGGGCCGGTGCTTTCGGAAATTTCCAGTTTATGCCAAGAACAATTCGAAATTACGCAATAGATTACAATAAAAATACTACAATAGAGTTGAAAAAAACTGAAGACTCTTTCGCGTCTGCAGCAAACTATCTTAGTAAAATTGGATGGAAAAAAAACACACCATGTTTTAAAAAAATTAATTTAAACAAAAATATACCGATTAAATATCTTAATTCTTCCGCAGCAAGCATTATAAATAAAAAAGAAGTTAAATACTTTAAAAAATATATAAAAAATTATAACGATCTTAAAATCGATAAAAATTTAGAAGCAGCTATTATAACACCCGATATAGATATAGTACCTGGCGCAAATACTTATACACCAGCTTATTTGGTATTTTCTAATTATGAAAAAATTTTAAACTGGAATCGTTCCCTGAGATTTGCTCTTGCTGTTTGCACGTTAAAAAACAAATTTAAAAATGAAATATAAAATAATTTTTTTTCTCGTACTTACTTCTTGTGTGAACGCTACATATTATGATAAAAACAATTTTTTATATTCAGCACAAGGCTTTGCTTTTATAGAAAATAAACTTTTTGAAAATACTGATAAAGAGTTTTTTGTTTCACATAATAAATTAAAATTAGGAACAAAAATTAGAATCTCGAACCCATCTAATAAAAAATTCATTGAGGCAATAGTTAAGAAAAAAATTAAATATAATAATTTTTATAAAGTTTTAATAAATCAAAATATTGCTAAAGAACTAAATTTAAACCTTAATTTTCCGTATGTAGAAATCACTGAGATAAGATTGAACAAATCATTTATAGCCAAGAAAGCAGTTACTCAGAATATTGAAAAAAAAATAGCAAATAAAGCTCCAGTTACTAAAATTAATATAGACAATTTAGCAAAACCAAAAAAAATTATAAAAAATCAAACAAAGACCTATTCAATTCTGGTGGCTGAATTTTACAACTTAAGTTCGGCTGAAATGTTAAAAAAGAGATTAAATACTATTTTAGTGAAATTTAATTATCACTTAATATACATTAACAAAAAAGATAATAAATCTTATGAGTTATTAATGGGCCCATATAACACTATAAATAAACTTAAAAATGACTACATTGAGTTAAGTGATTCAAATTTCGAAGATCTTGACATTAAAATTAATGACTAAATTTTTTATATTTATTGCATTTTTATCAATTTCATTTGCGCAAGCTGAGCCTAATATTAAAGCGCGGACAGCAATTCTTGTAGATTATCAATCAGGAAAAGTTCTATATGAACTTCAGCCTGATCATAGCATACACCCGGCTTCTATGACTAAAATAATGACAGCAATAGTAGCATTCGATCTGTTAGCAAATGACAGGATAGCCTTAGATGATTTGGTTACAATATCTGAGAAGGCTTGGAGAATGTCTCAAGCTGGTTATTCTTCAATGTTTATTATGGTTAATGATGAAATATCTATAGAAGATTTATTAAGAGGAATAATTATAGCCTCAGGTAATGATGCCTGTGTTGCGCTTGCAGAAGGCGTTGCAGGAACAGAAGAAAATTTTGTTTCCTTAATGAATGAAAAAGCACAAGAAATTGGGATGAACTCAACTAATTTTGCAAATACATCAGGAATTAATAATCTAAACAATTACTCTACCGTAAGAGATATTGCCATGATGTCTGCTTATCTAATTAGAAATTACCCAGATTATTATGAATATTTTAAAGAAAAAGAATTTACATGGGATCGAACAGGCGGAAATCCTATTACACAAGGTAATAGAAATTCATTGCTTTATAAAAACATAGGAGTCGACGGGATTAAAACTGGTCATTTAGCGGTTGAGGAATATTCTTTAGCAAGTTCAATAAAAAAAAAATCTCGTAGACTTATTGCGGTCGGTAGTGGATTCAAAACAAACTCACTAAGAACGAGCCAATCAAGAAAACTATTAACTTGGGGGCTTACAAACACAGAAACATTTGAAATATCTAAAAAACAAGAAACAATTTTTGAAATAAAAACATGGCTTGGAAAACAAGCTACAGCAAAAGGCTATACAAAAGAAAATATTTACACAACTATTAGTAAAAAAGATTTAAGAAACTTCAATGTTTTTTTGGAATATTCTGGACCAATAAAAGCACCAGTAGAGAAAGACGAAGAGATTGGATTGATTAAGATTTATAAAAAAAATGAATTAGTTAGAAGTGTTCCTGTTTACGCAACAGAAAAAGTTAAAAAAATAAATTTTTTTTTAAGTCTACTAACTTCTTTCAATTATATGATTTGGGGAGATGCGTAAAAAAAAATTCTACTTTATTGTTTTTGAGGGTATTGAAGGAACCGGCAAAAGTTATCAAATTGATAAACTTTGTAAAAGTTTAAAAAAAAAAAAATTTGATATTGTTAAAACCAGAGAACCCGGTGGCTCTAAAACTGCCGAATTAATTAGAAAGTTAATTTTCTCTAAAAATTCAAATCAATTCGACAAACTCACAGACTTTTATCTTATGTGCGCAGCTAGGAACGAGCACGTTAAGAAAAAATTATTAGAGGCTAAAAAAAAAAAAAAAATTATTATATGTGATAGGTTTACAGACTCTACTTACGCCTACCAAGTAATTGGCAATAAAATTAATAAAAACTTTAATTTACTTAATCAAAATTATATTTTAAACGGGTTAAAGCCAAATTTAACGATTGTTCTGAAATCAAGCTTTACATCGATTTTCTCTAGAATTAAAAAAAGATTAAAATTAAATAAGTTTGACAAGTTAAAAATAAATTTTTACAGAAAAGCTCAAAATGCTTATATTCAAAATGCTAATAATAAAAAAAATTATCATATATTTGACTCAACTAAGAACACACCCGATTTGGAAAAAGAAATACTTAATCTTGTTATTGCAAAAATTTAAATAATTCAAATGCTCAAAATTAACCACCATTTATCTCTTTCAAAAAAGTTAATTTCCTTAGATTATTATTTTAATGAAATGATAAACTTGTTTGACTCTGGTAAATTTCCAAAAGTTCTTCTTTTAAGCGGGAAAAAGGGTATAGGTAAATTCACACTTACATTCCATTTTCTCAATTATATATACAGTAAAAAAGATGAATCTTCTTATAATACGCAAGATAAAATAATAAATACTAATTCAATCTTTTACAATTCAATTTTAAATCAATCCTGTACCGATGTTGTCTTGCTTCAAGCAGAAGAGGGTAAAAACATAAAAATTGATGATATAAGAAGTTTAAAAAATGTACTTTCAAAGTCATCTCTATCTACCAATCCAAGGTTTACGATTATAGATGAAGTCGAATTTCTTAACTCAAATTCTGTCAATGCTTTATTAAAAACATTAGAAGAACCAAGTGACGACAACTATTTTATTCTTATAAACAATCAACAAGCAGATCTTATCGAAACTATTTCTTCTCGATGTTTAAAAAGTAATATTTATCTAAATTTACAACAGCAAAAAAAAATTATTGACCACCTTATTGATAATAAAAAAATTGATCTTTCGATAGAGAAATCTCAAAACTTAACACCAGGTTTATTACTTAAGTACAACGAATTATCTAGCAAATATAAAATAGATAATAATGATAGTATTTCATCTAAATTATATAAACTTTTACATGCCTATAAAAAAGACAAGAATAAAGCATTAATAAATATGTCTATTTTTTTAGTTGATCAATTTTTCTATAATTTAATGAAAGATAATAAAGCTAAAATTGAGTTTTTGTTAGATCTAAGATTAATTATAATCAACAAGATTAATGATTCAATATTATATAATCTTAATATAAACTCAGTTTTAAACACGATAGAGATTAAATTAAAAAATGTCAGATAATTTTTACATAACTACGCCAATTTATTACCCTTCAGGAAATCCTCATATGGGGCATGCCTACTCAAGTATTATTGCTGATGTTTTTGCAAGATTTAAAAGACTGGAAGGAAAAAAAGTTTTTTTTTTAACGGGTACTGATGAGCATGGTTTAAAAATTCAAAGAGAAGCTGAAAAAAATAAAAAAGATACTAAAGTTTTTTGTGATGAAGTTTCTTCCAAATTTAAAGACTTAACTAAAGTTTTAAATCTTTCTGTTGACGATTTTATTCGTACTACAGAAAAACGACACCATGATTCTGTTAAAGCAATATGGAATAAACTTGTTGAATCTGGAGATATATATCTGTCAAAATATTCGGGCTGGTACTCTGTCTCAGATGAAGCCTATTACACTGAAGACGAGATAACTAACGATGGGGGTATAAAAATTGCAAAATCCTCTGGTTCCTCTGTTGATTGGTTCGAAGAGGAGTCATATTTTTTTAAATTATCAGCATGGCAAGAAAAGCTTCTGGACCATTATGAAAAAAATCCAGATTTTGTATCACCGAAATCCAGAAACAATGAAATTACACAATTTGTTAAAAGTGGGTTAAACGACCTGTCAGTAAGTAGAACATCTTTTAAGTGGGGTGTGCAAGTACCAAATAACAATAAACATATAGTCTATGTTTGGCTGGATGCATTAACAAATTATATTAGCGCACTTAATTTTCCTGATACAAACAATGAGCTTTATAGAAATTTTTGGCCTGCTAACGTACATATTATAGGTAAAGATATTCTTAGGTTTCATTGTGTTTATTGGCCAGCTTTTTTAATGGCCGCTAAATTGCCTCTTCCTTTAAAAATTTATGGACATGGCTGGATTCTCTCAGATGATAAAAAAATGTCAAAATCAATTGGAAATATATTAGACCCTTTATCAATAATTGAAGAGTATGGAATAGATCAATTACGTTACTATCTTGTTAAAGAAGTTTCGTTAGGTAATGATGGAAATATATCCATGGAAAACCTTAAAAATTGCATTAATAACGATCTTGCTAATAATTTTGGAAATTTATGTCAAAGAGTTTTTAGTTTTATAGAAAAAAACTGCTTAGGAAAACTACCTAATCCCGGAAAATTAGAAGATATAGATAAAAGTTTGATTAACAATTTAACGGGCAAAGTTGATGAGCTTATAATTGATATCAATAAACAAGACTTAAATAGCTATGTAAAGAAAGTTGTTGAATTTTCATTTAACGCAAACAAATATTTTAACGATTTACAGCCTTGGGCATTAAAAAAAACAAATATTGATCGTATGAACGCCATTCTCTTTACAATTGTCACGCAGATTAAAAATATAAGTATTTTATTAAGTCCAATTATTCCTATAAGTAGTGGTAAAATTTTAGATATTATGAACTTGAACTCAAAAAACAGATTGTTAAAATCAATTGAAGATAAAAATATTTTTGATCACAATCTAGCATTCCAAAAAACGTCAATTCTTTTTAAAAAAATAGAAAATGATAATTGATTCACATTGTCACTTAGAATATGAACCGATTGCTTCTAATCTTAGCGAAGTAGTTAAGAGAGCTTATGCCAATAACGTAAAATATCTTCTCAGTATATCTACGACAAATGATAGCTACTTACGCATCTTAGAGATTATAAAAACATATGATAATATATACGGTACATATGGGATACATCCACATGAAACAAAAAATTATAAAAATTTAAAAAAAGAAGAGATAATAAAAAAAATTAGTTTAAGTAAAAAAGTTATTGGTATAGGTGAAACTGGACTTGATTTTTATTATGAGCACTCTGATCCAGAAACGCAAAGGAATGTTTTTATTCAACACATAAAAGCCGCACAAACATTAGATCTCCCATTAATTGTGCACACTAGATCTGCTGAAGATGATACGTATCAAATTCTTAAAAATGAAAAAAAAAATAAAGACTTCAAAATTTTAATACATTGTTTTACAGGTACTAAAAGTTTTGCACATAAATTAGTTGATCTTGGTTGTTATTTATCTGCTAGTGGCGTAGTAACTTTTAAAAAATCAAAAGAATTAGCAGATACCTTTTTGTCATTACCTAATGACAAGATTTTAGTAGAAACGGACTCTCCTTATCTTTCACCGGAACCTTTAAGAGGGAGGCCTAATGAACCATCCAATATTATTCATACAGTGAAATTTTTATCTAAAATTAAAAATTTAGATCCTAACGATTTTGCAAAAACAACTACTAGTAATTTTTTTAAATTATTTGGACAGCTTAATTGAAAAATAAATTTACAATACTTGGGTGTGGAAGTTCTTTAGGCTCTCCTTGGATTACTGATTATTGGGGAAATTGTAAAAAAACGAATATGAAGAATCTTAGAACGAGATGTAGTGCTCATTTCCAGTATAAAAATATATCAATATTGATCGATACATCACCAGATATAAAAATCCAATTCAGAAAAAATAAAATTAATAATATTGATGCTGTAGTTTACACACACGAACATGCCGATCAAACTTTCGGTATATTTGAGTTGAGGCCTTTTTTTTGGAAGTACAAAAAAAAAATTGATATTTATGGAAGTAAAAAAACAATTAAAGTCTTAAAGAATAAATTTGATTTTTGTTTCGTAAAAAAACAAGGATATGTACCAATTTTAAAAGACCATATTATTAAAAATAACTTCGTAATTAAAAAAGGAAGAAATAAAATAAATATTAGATCGTTTGAAACACAACATGGACTAACTAAATCTACTGCCTATATTGTAAATAAAATCGCTTATTTAAGTGACTGTAGTTTTATTCCTAAGGTATCTATGAAATATTTATATAATTTAGATTATTTAATAATTGATTGTTTGCGTGTTAAGTTTCACCCGGGACACTTTAATCTTGAGACTGCGCTTTCTGTATCAAAAAAATGTAATCCAAAAAAGACTATTTTAACTAATCTTCATGTTGAATTTGATTATGATGGTCTTAAAAAAATACTACCCCAAAATGTTATTCCTGCTTACGATGGAATGAGTTTTAATTTTTAATTTCTTTTTCTATAGTTAAGATAAATTTTTTAGAAGAAGGCTTGGTGATAGAGGCGAATGTTTCCAAAACTTTGCCATTTTTTCCAATAATAATTTTATGAAAATTCCATTTTGGTACAGCGCTAGAACCATGATTTTTTTTTGCCCATAAAAAAAAAGGATGTGCATTTTTACCCGTAACACTTAATTTTTTGGTTATAGGAAAATCAATTCCAAAAGTTGTTTCACAAAAATCTTTGATTTCTTTGTCTGTGCCTGGTTCTTGCCTAAAATTATTTGATGGAACGCCTATAACAACTAAACCTTTATTTTTGTACTTACTCCATAATTCTTGCAAGTCTTTATACTGATTAGTAAAACCACATCTACTAGCAACATTCACTACTAATATAATCTTTTCTTTGTAGTTTGAAAGGTTGATAGTGTTTCCATCTAAACTATCAAAAGAAAAATCACTAGCCAGTTGATCGTATTGGGCATTACCTTTTGAAAAAAAACTAAACATAATTATAAATAAAATTATTACTTTCATTAAGTGACTATATTAACAACCTTTAATAAGGCATTGAAAGGTAAAAGTATACATTGAAATCTTTCTTTATATTTTTGTTGAAACAATTTTCTGAACGGCTTGTATTTTCGCTTAAGTATTATTTTTTTATTTTTATGAATTGTATTAATTTCATTTACATCCTCACGTAAATTTTCAATATTTGATTTTTTTATTATGTTTGAAAGTAAACTTGCAGAAGCTTGGCAAAATATGCAAGATTCTGTTTCATAATACATTCTCATAATTTTATTTTTATTTACCTCAATCTCTACAGTAATTTCATCGCCGCATATCTTATTTTTAGAAGTTGCTATAAGATTTGATTTTTTTTTTATACCACAGTTGCTTGTGTCAGATGCAATTTTAATTATCTCAGTACTAATCATTTTTTTGTAGAAAAAATTAGTAAAATATATCCTACTAATGTTGATAGTAGAGAGCCACTTAGCACACCTATTTTAACTCCATCCAGATACATAGGTGAATTAGCAAATGCTAAATTTCCAACAAATAAGCTCATTGTGAATCCTATCCCTGTGAGAACAGAAACTGCATATAGAGACATCCAATTCGAATTGTTTGGCTTTTGCGCAAGATTTAATTTAACTGATACATAAGCGAATAAAAAAACCCCAATTTGCTTTCCAAAAAATAAGCCACATAAAATTCCAAGTGGTACTGGGTTAAGCAAGGAGTTAAGATTAATCCCATCTAAGGATACACCTGCATTCGCAAATGCAAAAACAGGCATTATACCAAATGCAACATATGGAGCAATTGAATGTTCTAATTTTAACAACAATGACTTATTTTTATCATTCTTGTTATGTGGTATCGTGAGAGCTAGTAGCACACCAGCTATCGTAGCGTGAATTCCTGATTGGTGTGTAAATTCCCACAATAAAATTCCAACAAGTAAATAGGGGACAAATGCACTTACATTAAATTTGTTTAGTGTAACTAACACTAATACAGCAGCAAGCATTAGCAGTAAGTAATACACCTCAACGTTTCCAGAATAAAAAAAAGCTATAATAACTATAGCACCCAGGTCATCAATAATTGCTAGAGCTGTTAAAAAAATTTTCAGAGAAATAGGTACTCTTTTACCTAAAAGAGATAATACACCTAATGAAAAAGCAATATCAGTAGCGGATGGTATTGCCCATCCGTTTAAAGTTTCTGGTGAATTTATATTAATTATTATGTAAATTGCAGCTGGGACAACCATGCCTCCAACAGCACCAATTATAGGCAGTAAGGCTTGCTTGGGATTTGAAAGTTCACCTTGAACTATTTCTCTTTTTATTTCTAAAGAAACTAAGAAAAAAAAGACAGTCATTAAAACATCATTTATCCAGTGTATAATGCTTAATTTCAAAAAAAAATTTCCTATTCCTATACTTAAATATTTTTGTAGAGTGTCGAAATAAAGAGCTTCAAAATTACTATTACTTATTGTTAAAGCGATTATAGCTGAAAAAAGTAAAATTAGACCTGATGCAGATTCTAATTTAAAAAATTCTTTGAATGGCTTTGTTAAAACATTAATCATTTATTAATCTATATCTCCAATATATATTCCTAACGATAGTGCCGTTTCAACTAACGCATCACTTCTTTCTACATTTTTATAAGTAGAAATTGCATTAGTTATTGGCACGTCAACAACTCTTCTGTCTTTCCATGCCACCATTCTGTCAAATTTTTTTTGATGTAAAAGATCTACTGCGTATACACCGAATGCGCTAGCTAAAATTCTATCGTTATGAGTGGGTGGGGCACCTCTTTGAACGTGGCCTAAAGCTGTAACCCTGCACTCGATATCAGTTTTAGTCATAATTTCATTTGCTATATATTCTCCAATACCGCCTAACCTTTTTTGTCCGTCTTTATATTCGTGAATTACTTTTTGACCGTTTTCTTTTTTAACTGCTTCAGCAACAACAGTTAGAGAGTGTTTTAAATTTTTTTTTTTCATTTCATTTAATTTTTTAATAACACCTTTAATTGAATATTTTATTTCAGGTAACAAAATTATATCTGCACCGCCAGCTATGCCAGAGCTCAAGGCAATGTGACCAGCATCTCTCCCCATTACTTCTAAAATCATTGAACGACTGTGACTTACTGCAGTTGAGTGTAAGTTATCTAAAGCTTGTGTGGCCACTTGAACAGCTGTGTCGAAACCAATTGAACTATCTGTAGCGCCAACATCGTTGTCAATCGTTTTTGGTATAGCTACAATATTCAAGTTTCCCTTTTTGGCTAATTTTTGTAAAATTTGCATACTACCGTCTCCACCAATTATAATTAAACCATCCAAATTTAATTGACGATATCCTTCAATTATCAATTGAGTTTGATCAACAGGCATTCCGTTACGATCTACAGAATTTATAGTGCTAGCTTTATTCGTGGTCCCAAGAAATGTTCCACCCTGTTTTAATAAATATCCAGAAAATGTTTCTCTTGTTAGTTCTATAAAATCCAGTGGTCGTTGTAGAAATCCTGTGGTCCCATTTTTTATGCCAAAAACAGTCATGTCATATTTATTTTTAGCTCTAAAAAATATAGATCTAATTGCAGCGTTTAAACCACCACAATCTCCACCACTTGTGAGAATACCAATTTTTTTCATAATAATATTTATTTGCTAAGTACAAGTTGTATATCAAAGAATGTTTCAATTGCCAAAAAGTCTTATTTAACTTATATGATTAATAAGTCGGGGCGTAGCGCAGCCTGGTAGCGCATCTGGTTTGGGACCAGAGGGTCGCAGGTTCAAATCCTGCCGCCCCGACCAATTATGAAAAAAAAAGCAAAAATTTATATACCCGTTAAAACAGCTATGCAGTCAGGTAGAGGTAAACAAAAAACCTGGGTCCTAGAGTTTGAAACAAAAGATCCCCATACCAATTCTTTAATGGGGTGGGAGTCTTCGACTGATACTTTGAAAGAAGTTAAATTAAAATTTGCCTCAAAAGATAAAGCTATTGACTATGCTGTAGCTAATAATATTGAATTTTCTGTAATTGAACCCAAGCAAAAAGTTTTTGTTATTAAATCTTATGAAGAAAATTTTACTAAAAATTAATTATGTGGCGTAGTTTCTTTACAGATAAAAAATGGCTGATTTGGTCTTGGGGCGGATCTTTGTTTATTATTTTATCTTTATTTTCACAAACATGGATCGATGTTATGATCAACCAATGGTATAAAGGTTTTTATGATCTTTTACAGGAAGCTCCTAAAAGAGAAATTTCTGAATTTTACGATGGAATAAAAACTTTTTTTAAATTAGCTCTTCCTTATGTAATTATCTACACGATAACAAATTATTTTACTCGTCTATGGGCATTTAGATGGAGAGAAGCCATGACGTATTCGTACATGCCTTATTGGAAAGCAGCTGACGCAAAAGTAGAAGGTGCATCTCAGCGTATACAAGAAGATGCTATGAATTTTGCTAAAATTGTAGAGAGTTTAGGTCTTCAAATAGTTAGAGCATTAATGTTATTAATTGCTTTTATACCAATACTTTGGGGCCTATCAGAAAATGTTATAATACCTTTTTTTAAAGATATTTCTGGATCGTTAGTTGTTGTGTCACTAACAGCTAGTTTAGGTGGTCTACTTATAAGTTGGATTGTTGGAATTAA
>Ga0307986_10000869_pt1 | contig 22316 bp, 19 predicted proteins | sample EllFjometageno82_FD_203170 | JGI IMG/M metagenome (GOLD analysis project Ga0307986, IMG submission 203170) | Marine microbial communities from Ellis Fjord, Antarctic Ocean - #82 | ecosystem: Environmental > Aquatic > Marine > Unclassified | place: Southern Ocean | collected 2014-10-09
AGGACTTGGATATAATCCATTTATTTTACCAATAATATTTTCTGCAGTTTCATTCCATTTTATTTGACCTTCAGTTTTTTTAATTTTGGCTGCATAACTTGCCTCATTTTGATTTTGTTCTTTGAATTCAATTTTATCATCTAAAATCTCATCTATATTGTCTAATATTTTTTCTGCAGCTAGTAATGAAAGCTTTTCAGATATGGTTTCTGCATTATCACTGTCTATAATCTTAATCTTATATGAGTTGCAAATAGGTCCTGTGTCTAGTTTTTCTCCAATCTTCATAATACTAACACCTGTCTCTTTCTCTAAATTCATGATTGATCTTTGAATAGGTGCTGCTCCTCTCCACTTTGGAAGAAGTGAAGCATGAATGTTAATAAAACCTTTTTTAACTAAACTTAAATATTCTTTTGGAATGATTTGTCCGTAAGCAACTACTATTGCTAAATCAGCTTCCAATTCTTTTAGATAATTATATTCTTCCTTATTATCTCTTAATGAATTTGGTGTTCTACATTCTATTTTTAAAGTTTCTGAAATTCCTTGAATAGGTGATTTATTAATCTTTTGTCCTCTTTGAGATTTTTGAGGTGGTTGCGTATATACAGCTGATAATGGGTATCCATTTTGATATAATGCCTTTAATATCGGCACTGCAAATAATGGTGTGCCCATAAAAATAATTTTTTTTAACACTTTTTAAAGAATTTCTCTATTAATCTTAATTTTAGAAAGTTTTTTAATAATCATTGATCTTTTTAATTTTGATAAATAATCAATAAATAAAACTCCTTCTAAGTGATCCATTTCATGCTGGATACAAGTTGCTAATAAACCCTCAGCTTTTAATGTTTGCTTTTTTCCATTATAATCTAAATATTCGACTTCACATGAATTTGGTCTTTCTATTTCTGCGAATTGATCTGGCACAGATAAACATCCCTCCTCATAAGTTGATTTCTCCTTATTTTTATTTTTAATAATAGGATTTACAAAGTATCTGGGTTCTTTCTTGTTTTCATCCTTACCAATATCCATAACAATTATTCTTTTAGGAACACCTATTTGAATAGCTGCAAGACCAATGCCAGGGGCCTCATACATGGTCTCAAGCATATCATCCATTAATTTTTTTTCATCTACACCAACTTTTTCCACAGATTCTGATATTTTTCTCAACAACATATTGGGTTCAGTTAAGATTTTCTTAATTGTCATAATTACCGACCATTTTATAATAAATTTTAAACTTTTAAAGGAAGAACTTTAAGAAGAATCTTGTTTCTTAGCGAATCTATATTGAGCTGATTAAGAGTACTTATAATAAAGTACATAGTATCATCATCAATATTTTTTAATTCGTCTTGTCCTATTACCTCAACAATTCGAAGCACTGCAACAGCTACATCTCCATTATTAATATATACTTGAATATCTGATGGTATTTCAAATTCACTTATCTCGTACAAGTCCTTATATTTTTTCGAAACATTAATGTTATCAGATTTAAAACTTTCAATTAAAATAATATCTTTTTTTGAAAAATAATATTTTTTATTTTTTTTTATTTTTTTTAAAGAATTGTCTAAATCTTTAGTAATTTTTTTTATTGAAATATCTTCTTTAAAGTAGTTAATCAATTTTGACTGATGTAAGATTTTATTGTTAATCTTAAAATTTGTTAACTCAGCTTCATCAATGTTAATATAATTTTCATAAAATTTTGTGTAATTTGAAGGAATGTCCTCTTTGTCTATCATATTTAAAAATATTGTTAACTCCACATTAAAAGCATTTCCTATGCCCTCATTTTTAAATGAATTTTTTAAAGCATTCATTAACTCAAATTTCTTTTCAACCTCTTCTGTAATTAAAATTCCTTGATAAATTAATGCTCTTGCTTCAGTGCTTGATAATACTTTTGTTGATTCCCTAATATTTAATAATTGACCAATATTAAATTGAAACCTTTTATAGAGTTCAAACAGTTCTTTTTCTGTATAATTTTTTTTATGTGTTTCTTTTTCAATTATTTTTATTTTTTCAATATCACTAATATCCACTTCTTGAATATTGTCTAATAAGTTTGATGTTGATAAATATTTCCAGATTTGTCTAGAGGTATTTTCCGTTGGTATAAACTTAAATTCAGGATTTGTTCTGTGAGATAAGTGGAAGTCTAAAATTGTTTTTTCAGATATATTCGTTTCTGGTTTATCTTCATAACCCATTAAATAGTTAATTTTATTTTCATAAAATTTATCTTTGAATCCTAACTCTTTTTTTAAATCTATTAGGAGTTGAGCCTCATCCTTTTTTTTATTATTAATTAAACAATAAATATTGAATTTTGAAAGATATTCATCTTTGATAGGATCTTTAATTTTAGCGAATATTTCACATGATTTTTTAACATCAGATCTAGAAAGGTAACTATCCACTAAATGTTTGGTAAGTTCTGGGTTTTCATTAATTATTTGATTCTTTAATAGATACTCTTCTATTAGTTGAAAATTCGAATTTTTAATAAGCCAGTTTGATTTTATCTTAATGAATTGCTCTTTTGAAATATTTAACTCTGGGTAATAAGCATTAGTTAAAAGTAGAATATTTAAAATATTTATTGCGTCTTGTGAAAGGTTTATTTTGTTAATCCTTTTAAAGATATTTAAAATCTGATCTCCATTTGATTTGGACCACATATTAATATCTAGTCCATTTTCTGCGGGGTCATAAAGACCCACAATACCTATTTTTTTTGAAACTAAATTTTGATCTTCTTCAATGTTTAATATGTCTTTCTTTTGAGATTGCATTTCGTAAATAGTATTTTCCGGTGCATCTGTTTCTTCAGGATTTTTGTTTATAACAACTTCTTCTATTTTTGGTTTTACTTCAGTACTCCAAATATCTACCGGTTCTTGGGATTGTACTTCAAATCCAAAAAGTAAAAAAAATATTATAAATAGTAAATTTTTATTATTTAACAATTTTAAGTTTTTCATTAGAAATAATTTTTTCAATTTCTTCATTTGGCGATGGAAAATCAACCTTACTCAACATTGCTATTGCAGCAAAAATAATAACTAAAATCAATACTACTTTAATTAAGAAACTTTTGTTTTTACCAGAGCTTGTATTTTTAGATAATAGCATATATTCTCTATTAATTTCAAATTAAGACATATTTGTGTTTTTTCAATAAAGAAAGCTTATGAATTTAAAAAAAAACCTCGTTTTTTTAGGTATGATGGGGTCAGGAAAATCCTCCATTGGTTATTTAGTTTCAAAAAAATTAAATCTCACATTCACGGATATTGATGATTTAATTGAAAAGAAGACTGGTATGAGCATAACTGAAATATTTAAAAAAGAGGGGGAAGATCACTTTAGAAACCTAGAAGAAAAATTTACTCTCAAAGCTCTAAGGGGTACTGGTGAGGTTGTATCTCTGGGGGGTGGTAGCTTTATCAACGATAAGATTAGAAAAGAAGTGTTGGTTAACCATTTTTCATTTTGGCTTAATTGGGACGAATCAGTTTTACTCAAAAGAATTAGGGGTAATAAAAAAAGACCATTAGCTCTCCAATCTACTGACCGAGAAATAAAAAAATTAATAAAGAAAAGGTCAAAAATATACTCTATGGCTCAATTTAGAATAAACTGTAATAAGCTTACAAAAACTGAAATAGTTAAAAATATTATAAAAATTTATGAGCTTACTTAAATTACAGATAAAAACTGGAAATCAAAAATATCCAATTTTTATTGGAAATAATGTTTTAAGTAAACTTCAAAAACTATTAAAAGAAAATTTAGGTAATTTTAATCAATGTCTTGTTGTTGTAGACAGTAATGTCCCAAAGACATTGGCAAATATAGCCCTAAACTCTTTATCAAAAAAAAGAGTTATAGTGCATTACTTCAAAGCTAGTGAAAAAAATAAAAATCAAAAAAGTGTAGATAAAATTTTGTCTATCCTTTTAAATAAAAACTTTAATAGAAATGATTGTTTAATTTCAATTGGTGGTGGGATTACAGGAGATGTCTCTGGTTTTGCAGCCAGTATGTTTAAAAGAGGATTAAAATTTATCAACATACCTACCACCCTTTTATCACAAGTCGATTCTTCAATTGGTGGAAAAACTGGAATAAATACAAAATATGGAAAAAACTTAATAGGTACATTTTACCAACCTAATCTAGTTATCTCAGATATTAATTTTTTAAAGTCATTACCAAAAAGAGAGTTGGTGTGTGGATATGGTGAAATTTTAAAACATGCATTGATTACAAATAAAAAATTTTTTACATTTTTAAATAAAAATGGTTCTAATATTTTAAATCTAAGTAGTCCTTTAATTGAAAAAACTATTTATCAAAGTTGCTCAATCAAAAAAAAATTTGTTGAAATGGATGAAAAAGAAACTGGTATAAGAAAAATTTTGAATTTTGGACACACTTTTGGACATGCCTACGAAGCAACACTTGGATATTCAAAAAAATTAAATCATGGAGAAGCTGTTATACTGGGTATCGGTACAGCTGCTAAATTTAGTTTATTAAATAATATTTTAAATATTAAGGATTTTCAATCAATTGAAAATCATTTAAAACAACTTAACCTTCCTAGAGATATTTGTAAGTTTTTTTCAATAAAAGATTTACAGAAAATTTTATTTTTTATGAAAAAAGATAAAAAAAATAATACAAAAAAAATAAACCTAGTATTACTTAAAAAAATAGGCTCACCAGTTCACAAGCTGCAATTTAATGAAAAAAGAATTAATCTTTTTCTAAAAAAAGAATTAATTAATTAATATTTGAATTGAGTGTATGTGCTCTTTTAATTCTATGTCTAAAATACTGTAAACTCTCTTAGTTGACCTAATTTTGCTAAGTTTAGCTAATTCATCAGATTTTAGTTTTAACTTTAAATGAAACTTTCCCTCTTGATGCCCAGCATGATTCTTATGCAGATAACTCTTATCTTCAATTTTTAGATCTTGGATAATAATATTTTTTTCTAGCTTATTTTTAACAATTGCAATTAATTCATTTATATTCATAAATACTATTTTATTATTATATAACATGAAAAATATTTGTGACTGGAATAATTGCTTTGAAAATGGTGAATATAAAGCACCAATTGAAAAAGATAATAGCAAAAGCTATAGATTACTTTGTTTAGCTCATGTTAAGGAATTCAATAAAAACTGGAATTATTTTAAAGGAATGGATGATGAGCAGGTATTTGATTTTCTAAAATCAGATATGACTTGGCATAAACCTACTCAAAGCTTTAGTTCCTCAGACAATTTTTTTAAGGTTCTTTGGAATAACACTCTTAAAGATGAGTTTGATAAGACTAAACTTAGGGGTGAATATAATCACATGAATCAATTCAAATTTGACAGCAATGATATCAAGGCATTTAGTATTTTGGGCGTATCAGTTGGTTTAAAATGGGAGCAAATACAGGATAAATTCAAAACTCTTGTCAAAAAATTTCACCCTGATATTAATTTGGGTAATAAAGAATACGAAGAAAAACTTAAATTAATTACTTTAGCTTACACCCAGTTAAAGAACACATATAGGGAAAAAATTGACACCTAATTTAAATATTTTACCAGATATTAAACTTTCTTTAAAACAAAGCTTTGGAATTGACTCTGATATGGAAGTTCCAGCATTTTCAAAAGCAAGTGAATATGTGCCGGAGATAGATAAAAATTATAAATTTGATAAAGATACAACACTTGCAATTATTTCTGGGTTTGCATTTAATAAACGTGTTTTAGTCCAAGGCTATCATGGAACTGGGAAGTCAACACACATTGAACAAATTGCTGCAAGATTAAATTGGCCTTGTATTAGAGTTAACTTAGATAGTCATGTAAGTAGAATTGATCTTATTGGAAAAGATGCAATTGTGGTAAAGGATGGAAAACAAGTAACAGAATTTAGAGAGGGTATTTTGCCCTGGTCTATTCAAAACCCAGTTGCACTTGTTTTTGATGAATATGATGCCGGAAGACCTGATGTAATGTTTGTAATCCAAAGAGTTCTAGAGGCTGAGGGTAACTTCACACTTTTAGATAAGAATAAAGTTATAAAACAAAATAAATTTTTTAGATTATTTGCAACTTCTAATACTGTTGGATTGGGTGATACAACGGGACTTTACCATGGTACCCAACAAATCAACCAAGGACAAATGGATAGATGGAACATTGTAACGTCTTTAAACTATCTGAGCCTTGACAAAGAAATGGAAATTATTTTAGCAAAAAATAAACATCTAAATAATCCAAAAGGTAAAGAGAAAGTTTCTAGTATGATTAAAGTAGCATCACTAACTAGAAAAGGGTTTATAGCAGGTGATATATCTACAGTGATGAGTCCAAGAACAGTTTTGCACTGGGCTGAGAATGCTGAAATCTTTAAGGATACAAGTTATGCTTTTAGAGTTACATTTTTAAACAAATGTGATGACATTGAAAAAAAAACTATAGCTGAATATTATCAAAGGTGTTTTGGTGAAGAGTTACCAGAGTCGATGATAAATATTCAGATTTAAATGAATAATAAAGCAAACAATTTAAAAGAGCAATTTAAGCAAGCTCTAATTTCGACTGCAAAAGTTATTTCCGAAGATTATAAATTAGAGAAAAAACAATTAGATAAAAGCTTAAACCTCAAAAAAATTGATTTTCTTGATGTAACCAACCTATCTAATAAAGAAGATTTTTTTAGATTAAGAGCAGAAGCTGATTCTAGTGCTTTGAAAAAAAAGTTTTCAAATAAGGAAATATTTAATAAAAATTTACCCCGCAATCCTTCATGCAAATCTCTATATAATACTGCTGAAAAAATTAGATATGAGATGTTGGGTAGCAAAATTCTTAAAGGAGTTAAAAAAAACTTAATAGAAAATTATGTGCAAAAAGTTACTACCACTCGAAGAGATCAATTAAAAAATAAAGAAGATGTCCCAATAACAGAAGCTTTTGAACTATATATGCTAAAAAAATTTTTTAAGTTAGAGCTTAGTGTTGAGTCTTCAAGAGTATTAAGCTTTTGGGAAAAAGACTTCAATTCCTCTATAGAAAAACATATAGAATTTTTAAATAAAAATATGGAGGATCAGAATAACTATAGTTCAAAGTTTTCAGAAATTCTTGAAAATATGGATGTAATGAGCTCAAATAATGAAAAAAATAAAGATGAAGATAATGAGAGAGGCGATAAACAAGATAATAAATCTGAAAATAATGATGATGATAAATCTGATGGAAAAGAAGAGGAAAATAAACAAGATGAGATTCAAAGTAGTCTAGATGTTGGTTTTGACCTTAGCGATCAACAAGTAGAAGAACAACTGGAGGATTCGGAATCGTTAAAAGAAAATGTAGAAAATACACTTAAAAAAAAAGACATAAGTAATATTGATCAAGAATACAAAATTTATACAACTGAATTTGATGAAATTTCAAAAGCTGAAACTTTAGAAAATATTGAAGAAACCCAGAAACTAAGAAAAAATTTAGATCAACAATTAGTTGGTTTCCAAGATTTAATAACTAAACTTGCAAATAAACTACAAAGACAACTTCTTGCAAAACAAAATAGAGCTTGGGAGTTTGATTTGGAAGAAGGTTTACTTGATAGCTCTAAATTAACTAGAATTATTATGGACCCTTACAACTCATTATCTTTTATGAAAGAAAAGGATCTTGATTTTAAAGATACAATTGTAACCCTACTGATTGATAATTCCGGATCTATGCGCGGTAGACCAATAACAATAGCTGCACTCTGTGCTGATATATTATCAAGAACGCTAGAGAGATGTTCTGTAAAAGTTGAAGTGTTAGGCTTTACAACAAAAAATTGGAAAGGAGGAAAAAGTAGAGAAGCATGGACCAAGGGAGATAAGCCTAAAAGTCCTGGAAGACTAAATGATCTAAGACACATAATTTATAAAAGTGCAGATACACACTGGAGACAGGCTAAAAATAATATAGGATTAATGCTTAAAGAGGGGTTGCTTAAAGAGAATATAGATGGTGAGGCAATATCTTGGGCATTTAATAGAATTAAAAAAAGAAAAGAAGAAAGAAAGATTCTAATGGTAATTTCAGATGGTGCGCCAGTTGATGATTCTACTTTATCTGTAAATTCTGGTGATTTCTTAGAAAAAAATTTAAAAAAAATTGTTAAATTTATAGAAACTAAAAGTGATGTAGAAATTTTAGCCATAGGAATTGGTCATGATGTATCAAGATATTATAATAAGGCTATCAAAATTACTGATGTTCATGAGCTTGGTGATGTGATGATCTCTCAGTTAAGTGGACTATTTGACGGTAAGACTAAATTACACTAAAGATTTGAAAGGTCTTCATTTTTCCATTTTATGGAAACTTTTGCACCACTTTTAGTTTTTGAATTTCCACACAACACATTGGCATAATTTTTTTCAAGTAGAGTTTTTCCTATAAAAATTCCAAGTCCTAGCCCAGATTTTGATTTTATTGAGGACTTGATTGACTTAATGTAAGGTTCCCCAATTATACTTAATACATCTTTGGGATATCCTTCCCCATCATCCTCAATTATAATCTCTGTGAAATTGTCATCACTTTTTACATCTATAAATACGTTACCTTCAGAGAATTTGTTTGCATTTCCAATAAAATTTCTTAGCCCATAAATAATCTCTATTGATTTAATGATACTGAATGAATTGTAATTTTGATTATAATTTATAATAAAAAAATTTTTACTTGTTTCTTGAAAAGATTTAACTATCTCATTTATATATTCAGCCATGCTTAAATCGCTATCAATAAAATCATCTTCAATTACCGGATTTAATGTTAATTTTTTTAATATTTCACCACATCTATCAATTTGACTGATTAATAATTCAATGTCTTTCTTGGTTTCTTTTTCATCTTTAAATTGTTTTAGTAGATCTGAAGAAATAATCTTTATCGTAGAAAAAGGAGTTCCTAGAGAGTGCGCTGCTGCTGCTGCTTGGCCACCCAATGACAGAAGCTCATGTTCTTTAGACATAATTTCTTCCATTTTATTTAAAGCTTCTTTTCTTAACCTTGATTCTGCTCCAAATGATAAAGCAAAATAATTTAGGAAAATTAAAGCAATAATTAATGAAAGGGGGACAGCATAATAATAATAAGAATTAACATGAAAATGTTCATTAACAGGGTAAGGCAATGGATAATTAAAAAAAGTAAGAAAAATAACTACTAGAATTGTAATAGTAACTAACAATAAATTGCTTCTAAAACCTAAGTTTGATGATGAAAAAATAGTTGGAATTATTAAAAAAATTGAAAAAGGGTTAATAATACCACCTGTCAAATAAATCAAAAAACTTAATTGTAAAACATCTATTAATAGAGAGAGAAAAGTTTCTTTATCCAATAGTTGAGTTCTTGGGTGTATATAGATTAAATATAAATTACTTAGACCTCCAATTAAGATTATTAGGTTTGCATAAATAAAATTAAATTTAAAATTAAAGATATAATAAACAGAATTTATAGTTATCAATTGCCCAATTATAGCAATCCACCTTAGATTTATATATGTAGATTTTTTTAAAGTAAAATATTTTGAAGTTTCGAAAAACTTCATTATTAGATATCTAGATTTTGAACATTAATTGCATTTGTAACAATAAAATCTTTTCTTAATGCTACATCATTTCCCATTAAAGTGTGAATGAGAAGCTGATCTTTTTTTAAATCTTTTGAATATTGAACTTGCAATAAGTTTCTTGTTTCTGGATCAAGCGTAGTACTCCATAGTTCATCAGGGTTCATTTCACCTAATCCCTTAAACCTTTGAATGCTCATTCTTGATTTTTCTTCATCATAAGCTTTGATAAATTCTTTAGAGCCTTTTTTAATCTTTTTTAATTCCTTGCTGTGGTTCAAAATATAATCTTCTAATTCTTTTTCATCCTTTATATAAATCCCTTTTGTGCCTTTATTTATTTTAAATAATGGTGGTTGAGCAAGATAAACATGTCCATTTTCAATTAATTTGTTAAATGGTTTATTATTAAAGAAAGTTAACAATAATGCTCTAATGTGAGAGCCATCAACATCAGCATCTGTCATTATAATAATTTTTCCATATCTTAAGTCTTTTAAATCTAAATCTTCTGTCTTAGGGTCTAAGCCTAGAGCATTAATAAGTGTTACAATTTCGTTAGAGGAAATCATTTTTGACAATGCTTTTGTTCTATACTCACTTCCATCTTTGTTACTATTTTTTTTTAGAGTAGTTTCCTCAACATAAGTATTAAGAATTTTACCTCTTAAAGGTAAAACTGCTTGATTTGACCTATTTCTTCCTTGTTTTGCAGAACCTCCTGCAGAATCTCCCTCGACTATAAATAATTCAGTTCCTTCTTGTTTCCCTATTTGACAATCTGCTAATTTTCCAGGCAAACCACTTAGTTCCAGGGCACCTTTTCTTCTAACGTTTTCTCTGGCTTTTCTCGCTACATCTCTTGCTAGAGCAGCTTGCATTACTTTTGCTAAAATAATTTTTGCAGTTGATGGATTTTGGTCAAACCATATTGACAATTTTTCACTTATAACATTTTCTACAATCATTCTTACTTCAGATGAAACTAGTTTATCTTTTGTTTGAGAAGAAAATTTAGGATCAGGTATTTTTGCAGAAAGTACACAAGTTAATCCTTCTTTAATATCATCACCAGAAATAGTTAATTTATTCTTTTTTAATAAATTATGTTCAGCTGCATATTTATTGACCACTCTAGTTAATGCACTTCTAAAGCCTAACAAGTGAGTACCCCCATCTTTTTGATAAATATTATTAGTGTAGGGATAAATGTCTTCGCCGTAGCTAGCATTCCATTTTAAAGAACATTCAATTTCTATATTATCTTTTTTACCTTCAATATAAATTGGTTTTTTAAACAAATCATTCCCAGTTTTGTTTAGAAGTTTTTCTCTTTTTTCATCTAAAAAATCAACAAACTCTAAAACTCCTCCTTCAAATTTAAATTCAATAATTTTTTCTTTTTTTTGATTTAAATCATTAATTGTTATTTTTATTCCCTTATTTAAAAAAGCTAATTCACGCATTCTTTTAATTATTATACTTGGAGTAAATTTTATTGAAGAAAAAATTTCTTTTGATGGCAGAAAAGTTATTTGTGTTCCAGTTTCTTTAGAATTTCCTATAGCCTTGAGTGGAGCTTTTGACGCTCCATCTTTAAATTCAATAAAATATTTTTTTCCATCTCTATCAATTTCTAATTTTAGCTTTTCTGATAGTGCATTTACAACTGAAACGCCAACACCGTGTAATCCACCGGATACCTTATATGAGTCATGATCAAACTTTCCTCCTGCATGGAGTTGAGTCATGATAACTTCTGCAGCAGACATTTTTTCACCTTTATGCATGTCAACAGGTATTCCTCTGCCATCATCTCTAACTGTAATAGTTCCATCAGAATTTATTTTAACATCTATGTTTTTACAGTGACCTGCCAGAGCTTCATCTATAGAGTTGTCTACAACTTCATAAACCATATGATGCAAACCAGTTCCATCATCAGTATCACCAATGTACATGCCGGGTCTTTTTCTAACCGCTTCAAGACCTTTTAATACTTTTATCGAGTCTGCTTGATATGATGAATTATTTTGCATATTTTTTAATTAAGGGAATTGAATACTTATAACATTTTTTTAAAAAAAAAATGGGTATTAATTTTATACATTTAAACAAACTGGTTAAATAAGCGTTGATTTTAAATATGTTTTTTACTTATTTATATAAATAATCTTAATATATTAATAGAAATACTTGTACCAATGCTTTTCCAGTATACATTATTAAAATGCATGAAATCTTAATCGGTTTTTATGAATGAAAAATATATATCTTTAAAATTAGGGTTATTTGGAAAATCTATTTTATCACGTGGAAAATCATATACAAAATCATTTTTCACACCCTTATAATTTTTTTTATTTATAAATGTTAACTCTAAGGTTTTTGGTAAATTGGATGTTAATATTCCAGTATTGTTGTTTCCATGAATATGTATGATTTTAAATTTAGATTGTAATATTTCAATTTTTTTTTGAAAATTATCTTCAAATTCATCAATTTGATGAAATTCAATTATTAATGATACAATCTTGTCTGAAAAATTAATTATTTGTTCAATAATTTCATATTCTGAACCTTCAATATCCACCTTTAACAAAATATGATTTGATGAAATTTTATTAAAAATTTCTTTGATATCTATTTCATTTTTATGATTTGATTGTTTACAAATTTTTTTTTTGATATGAGTAATTTTACTATTACTAGTCAAAATTAAGTAATAATAAAAATGTTTTAAAATTTTAGCTAAGTCTTTAAACTTATATCTCAATTTTATTAATCTTCTGGATATCCTAAATATACTAATTATATAATTTTTTATCGAAACTGTGTGGTCATAGAATATTACTTTTATATTTTTATTCTTTTTTAAATATTCTTGTTCAAAACTCCAATTTTCATACTCAAACCCCATACCTAGCGAAATAATTAAATCAATTTTTTCAAATTCATTTTTTGGGAAAACGTATCCCCCATCTTTATTTTTTCCTATTCTTAATAAATCTGTCTTGAGCGGTCTGAGGTAATTAAGTGTATTTGGTAAAAAGTTTTTTTTCATATAAGTTATATTTTGTTACATTTTAATAATAATAAAAATTAATGTTATGCTTGAGATTTCTTAGGTTAAATTTAACAAAATCTTTAATCAATATTCTAATGAAGGATATCCACTTTTGTTTTCTCTCTAACATACCTTGACTATCTTTATTTAAATGTGAATGTTCATAAGTTATATGTTTTACATTTAAAAATTTAGCTAACATAATTTGTAATCGTGTAAGCTTTCCATTTAATTCATTTCTTAATGTAAATAGAGCTTTTTGTTTATCTTTTTTAAACATGTAATTGGAAATACCTATTAATTCATATTCAGAAAACAAGGACCCATTATAATTTTCATGAGTTTCAAAAATATTTTTTAAAATAATTTTCGTAATTATTACGCTTGTTTTTTTTTGTTTGTTACTAAAATTAATTTTTCTATTGAAAAATTCACACTCCGATACTGATAAACCAATAAACTGAATTAGAGAAGATATAAAATATTTTGGATGTTCTCCTATAATACTCTTGTTAGTTTCGAAATAACTTTTATGAAATTCAAAAAGTGTACCGTATCTAATTGAGTGATCATTTTTAAAAAATTTAATTTTTTTTAATATAATTGTGTCGGCGTCCCAAATAATGATGCCTTCTTTATTTAGATTAATAAAATCCATTGCAAAACTAAGCTTTAACACTTGCTGGTAGTACCAACGTAATCTTTTTCTAAAAAGATCTTGATACTTAACTGAGCTACTTATTTCTTCAAAAATTTTGCTAAAATCTTCAAATGAAATGATTGAATCTTCATCTATTAAGTTAAATTCTGTAAAATCTAATTTTTTTTTAAAAAAATGAATTTCATTTTTAGGACATATAACAAAAGTTTTGAATGATTTATAAATTTTTTTAAAGGATCTATAATTTTCTAATATAATTGGTATATCTCTCGATAATGACACCTGACAAAAATTTAGCATAAATCATACGTATATCTTAGGTTTAATATATTATTTAATTACCAATATACTATAAAATTGATGTTTTTCTGTAATTTTTTTTAAATATACTAAGCATTTATAAAAAGTATAAATATTTACCTATGGAGGAGAGAGTGGGATTCGAACCCACGGTACCAATGACGGTACACACACTTTCCAAGCGTGCGCCTTAAACCACTCAGCCATCTCTCCAGTTAAATTATGATTCAATATAATACTTTTATTTAATTTTAATAGTAATTATAGATTTATTAAATATATAAAGAGTAAATTGATTAATTTAAAATAATGAAAAAAATTAGAATTATTCTTGTTGGTAAAGGAAGTTTTATTGCCACTTATATTAATAAATATCTTAAAAACAAGCTATTCATACATCACGTTAGTCTTGGAAAATTTTTGAGAATGAGAACTGAAGCAATAAAAAAATTTAATTTTTTATGTAATTGTGCAGTAAATAAAAAATATCAATCAGATAAATACTCATCAAAAAATGACTTCGATTTAAAAATTATAAATAAAATTAATAAAATTAATATTAAATATATTTTTTTAAGCTCTAGAAAAATTTATAAAAATGGTAAAAATTTGTATGAAAATAACAAAAAACATGCCATTGGAAATTACGAAAAAAATAAATTAATTACTGAAAATTTTATTAAGCAAACTTTGCCAAAAAATTATATTATTTTGAGACTTTCCAATATAATAGCACCACCTATTAAAAATAAAAGAAAGGTTACAATAAATTTTATTGATAATTTTTTTGATTATTTTTCCTCTAATAAAATAATTAAATATAATAATTACTTCAAAGACTTCCTCAGTATCGAACAGTTTATATTCATTTTTTTTCAAATTCTAAAGAAAGATATTGCTGGAACATATAATGTTTCATTAGGGAAAAAAGTTTACATAAAAGAATTATTAAAATGGTTGACAAAAAATAAAGATCATAATTTCATACCTTTAAAAAAATTTGAAAATAATGATAGTTTTTATTTAAATAATAGTAAACTCACAAAAAAGTTGGGTATATCAATTTTAAAAAAAGATTTAAAAAATTATTGCTTAAGAATTAAAATATAAATTTATTAAATAGATATATATATAATTTGCATTTAATTTAAATTATTTGTTTACAGTTTTTAATAACTAATGATCAACAAATATCCATGGCCATTGTTTAAACTTGGTATATTTTTTAAACCAAAATGACAAATATCTTTCTGCTAAATATGCATATAATCTTTGGGTATCGTAACCATGTAGCTCACTAAAACCGAATTCTTTTTCACATCTTAATAGCCAAGAAAATAGGGCATTAAACCATTGATCAGCTATTTTAGGTTTTGCTATAAACATGATGTGCGGATTGTACGATATTGAAGTATTTACATAATTTAAAAAATCTGCCCTATCTTTAATATCAATTAAATCGATAGCTTTTTTTAAATTTCCATAACCATGGTGCATATCAAAATGAAATGCTAATGTTTGTTTTTTTTCATCAAAAAAAATTGATGGTTTTTTTATAATAGATTTAAAACCTCTTTTTATCATTTTCATTTTTTTTACTTTATTTACAAAAATAGGTTCACATATTATGGAATCAAAACCGTTCCATTCATCTGGTACATCATTCAATATATGCTCTGAAAAATTATATTCATTTATCACTGTATCTATTGGTTTTTTTTTAAGCCAAAATCTTCTTTTTTGGCAAAATCCTATCAAAGTATCATCATTTAAGTCTAGTTTATTTTTCCAGTGCCAGTAATGAAAGGTTAATTCAGAATAGTATTTTTCTTTAAAAAAAATATTGTCATGTGTATTACAGGCTAGATAGTTTTTAGGTGCCTTTTCCTTTCCAACCCAGCCTATGTTATAATTTTTAGGTTCTATAAAATTTATAACTTTGTTTGTTACACAGAATATCTTTAATTTTTTCATATAAATAATTTTAAACTAATATAATATTTTTACACTGCTTTAAATTATTTAATATACATTGCTTTATAGTATGAAAAATAAATTTTTAAAAAAAATTGTAGGTTGGTTAGGGTATAAACTGGTAGATAAAGATATTATTAAAAATAATAGAATTATAGGGAATAAAAGTTTTTTAAATATTGAAAAAATATTAAACTACTTAACAAAAAATAATATCGTTAATTCATTGGTGCAAGTGGGTGCAAATGATGGTCAAAGGTTTGATGTTCTTAACCGTTTTATTAAAGATTATAAGATAAGGTGTATACTGGTTGAGCCAATCGAAGAGCATTTTAAAGATCTTAAAAATAATTACAGAGGCTTTGAAAATATTTTTTTTGAAAATTCTTTAATCTCTGTAAATAATGAAATTCTTTTTTTATATAAAGCAGATGCAAAGTCTTTAGACAGCTATGGTGATCATGTTAGGGGTATATCATCATTTGATTATAAACATCTAATTAAACATGGTGTAAAAAAAAAACATATCATAAAACAAAAAGTGAATTCGATTACCATTAACGAGTTATTGCTTAAATATAAGTTTAATAGTTTTGATCTTTTGTTTATAGATGCGGAAGGTTATGATGGTAAAATAGTTAATGATTTTTTATCAAATAGTCTTATTAGGCCTTATATAATATTTGAATATATACACATTGATCACAATACATTTAAGAATTTGACCATTAACTTGACTAAATATAATTATATATTTTTTTCAATAAATGAAAATATTATTTGTATCCCAAAAGAAAAACAGTCATCCTTTATCTTTCAAAATATTTTTTAAAGTTGCTATTATTTATTTTTTCTTAAATACTTTTTTTCTAATTCTTTAAGATATTTATAAAATTTAAACTTTCTTAAATAATTTTTTATTTTTTCATTTTGATTATATGTTTCGTTAACAAATCCATCTCTACTTTTAAAGTAGGTTTTGTTTTTAAAATTCTTATTGTTTAGATCTGATATTGGTCTACCTTTTGAAAAATAATATAACGCTATAGACTTTCTAGAGAGATTATCTGGACAATTAATTGGGTCTGGGTGCCCATGATTACTAAAATCATTTGTTGAAAAAATAACTAATTTATTAAAATTAGGTGATATTTTTTTTTTACAGAGTGACATATCTTGATTCCAAAACTCTAAATCACCACCATAGTTTTTATCCCAATTTTTATTTAAATAAATCAATATATTTATTCTTCTATCTAAGTCTAAAGTTGGATGTCGACTAAAATCAGTATGTACTTTTAGTTTACCTCCAGTTTTTATTTCATGAAGTCCTCCTCCATTTAGATCTTTATCTGAAATCAATTTTTCTTCAATTGAGGTTATCTTTTGTAAAAATTCTAAAAAAAAATTTGAATTCATAAAATCAAATAATCGCTTAATAGTATTGGGAAAATTTTTATAAACATTATTGGTATATTTGACTTCGTTTATATTTTTATAATTTTGAGACGAATCTATCTTAGAAAGATCTGGAAATTCCTCTAAAACTTTATTTAAAAAGGTGACATTAAAAAAATCATCTAAAATGATGCTTGGGAATGGGTTTGCATTCAAATAATCCTTCTTTTTTTCTTCCGATATTAAGTTAAAATCTCTGTATTTCTCAGAAACAATATTTTTATCAAACATTATTTAATCCAGTTTCTATATTTTTCTTTATTTCTTAACACATATTCTGGAAATGAATTATCTAATTCAATTTTTTCAAAATATTCGTGCTTCCCTACTAAGTTTTTACCTTGTTCAATTGAATTTTCGATTTGTTCAATTGAAAGATATTTTTCATCTATCCTCCCGTCTATTCCATCTTTAGCAAAAAAATCATCTTTTGTTTCAGCCATATTCTTATATTTATGAAGTAAATCTTTTGGGTTCTTTAAATTACAGAAGTGCCAACCTCCATTTTCTATTATATTGTTCAATCGCAGTTTATCTATTCTCCAAAAGGGTCTTTTCTTAAACTTTAGATTTCTTAACCATTGTGGAGACTTTAAGTATTTTTTTTTACACACTCTAGAGCCATACCAATATGGTAATGTTGTATTTTGCATATTTAATTTATAATAAAATGCTTTTTGCTTAAACACCGCATATCTCTTAATTTTTAAATATTCTTCAATATTTGTTAGATCTGGTATTTCATCAACGTCTGAAATTATAATTAAATCTTCAGCTCTTGAATTTGTAAGTCCTCTTTCTATACAATTTCTCTGAAAATTTTCTCTTATCCATGGGTTTTCACCATCTGGCATATTTTTTACAGGTACATAAATAATTTTATCTTTAAAATTTTTAAAATTTTTAATATCAAAGCGTAATTCTTTGGAATTATTTTGCCAAGTTTTATTACCTTCAACTATTACAAAATAATCAACATATTTATCTAAAATATTTAATCTTAAGTCTAATAAAAGATCTTCATCCCAATATGAAAAACAGTCATATATTTTCATTATTTCTCTTTATTAATTTTTAATACTCCAATAAATGCTTCTTGAGGTATTTCTACTTTTCCAAATTGCTTACCTCTGGCTTTTCCTTTTTTCTGTTTATCTAGCAATTTTCTTTTTCTATCTCTTGCACCACCACCATGAATTTTAGTCAATACATCTTTTTTGAAACCTTTAATGGTCTCTCTTGCTATAATTTTTCCCCCAATTGCAGCTTGGACTGGTATCATGAAATTATGTCGTGGTATTAAATCTCTTAATTTTTCACAAACTTCCCTTCCGACTGTTTGTGCAAAATCTTTGTGTACCATCATCGACAATGCGTCAACTGGTTCTGCATTTACAAGAATTCCTAATTTAACTAATTCACCTTCTCTGTGCCCTATAATTTCATAATCAAAGCTAGCATACCCACTTGTCATTGACTTTAGTCTATCGTTAAAATCAAATACCACTTCATTTAAAGGAATTTCATAGTTTAAAATTGCTCTATTTCCAGAATAGCTTAAATTTGTTTGTATTCCTCTTTTATCTTGGCAAACTTTTATAATTGCTCCCAGATACTGATCAGGAGTAATGACTGTAGCTTTTATCCAAGGTTCCTCAATATATTTGATTAATGTAGGTTCTGGTAAGCTTGAAGGGTTTTGTAGCTCTATAATTTCACCTTTGTTCATATGAACTTTATAAACAACACCAGGTGTTGTTGTTAATAAATTTATATCAAATTCTCTCTCTAATCTTTCTGTAATAATTTCTAAATGTAGTAACCCTAAAAACCCACATCTAAATCCCAATCCCAAAGCTGAAGAGGATTCAGCTTCATATGAAAAGCTAGCATCATTTAATTGAAGTTTACCTAAGCCATCTTTTAATTTTTGGTATTCGGAGCTATCTACAGGAAACAATCCACAAAATACCACTGGCTTGCTTGGTTTAAATCCTGGGAGTGCCTCTTGAAGTGGTTTACTTGCATCACAGATTGTGTCTCCAACTTTTGTTTCTGATAAAATCTTTATTCCCGTTGTTATAAAACCAATTTCCCCAGCATTTAATTCATCAACATCAGTTGCTTTTGGGGTAAATACCCCTACTTTTTCAATTATATATTCTTGTTTGGTAGACATCATTTTTATCTTCATATTTTTTGAAATTTTACCATCAATAACTCTAACTAAAATAACGACACCTAAATAAGTGTCATACCAACTATCAACTAATAAACATTTTAAATCTGCATCTTTCTCTCCTTCTGGAGCTGGTAACGATACAATGATTTGCTCTAAAATATTACTAATACCCTCACCTGTTTTACCAGAACAGGGAATCGCATTTTCTGTATCAATACCTATAACATCCTCTATTTGTTGTTTTGTTTTTTCTAAATCTGAAGCAGGTAAATCAACTTTATTTAAAACTGGAACTATTTCATGCTTAGTGTCTAAAGCTTGATAAACATTTGCCAGTGTTTGAGCCTCAACGCCCTGCGTACTATCAACAATCAAAATAGAGCCTTCACATGCATATAAAGATCTACTGACCTCATAACTAAAATCCACGTGACCAGGAGTATCAATAATATTTAAAATATATTCCTTTCCATCTTTAGCTTTATAATTAAGTTTTACTGTTTGCGCTTTAATTGTTATTCCTCTTTCTCGTTCAATATCCATTGAATCCAAAACTTGCGCCTTCATCTCTCTTTCTGTAAGGCCACCGCAATTATGAATTATTCTATCTGCAATAGTTGATTTACCATGATCAATATGTGCAATAATTGCAAAGTTTCTAATATGATCAATTTTTGTCATGATTAAGATCTGATCTTTGCATCTATTTTTGATTCTACAGTTGAAATAATAAGCTGATTTATTTTATTTAAATCTTCATCATTTAGTGTTTTTTCTAAAGATTGAATTGTAACGTTTAATGCAATCGATTTTTTACCTTCAGCTATATTTTCACCTTCATAAACGTCAAATACTTTAACAGATTTTATTAAATCTTTATTCACATTGGTAATTATCTCTATTAATTCTTGTACTTTAAAATTTTTATCTAAAACAAAAGCAAAGTCTCTCTCTGATTTTTGAAAGTCAGAATACTTGTATTGAGTTTTTTGATCTTTTAATGTTTTTTTTGTTTGTTTTATATTGTCTAAAAATATTTCAAATCCCACTAATGCTTCGGCCTTGATATCTAATTTTTTTAATATATTTGGGTGAATATCACCAAAATAAGCTACTACTTTTTCTTTACTCTTATTTAGAAATATTCTTCCAGATTTACCAGGGTGATAATAATTTGGTGTTTCATCATCAATATAGAATTTTTCTTTATTGTACCCAGCTTCAACTAAGCTTTGAACAACATCTCTTTTAACATCAAAAATATCAACTAATCTTTCTTGTTCTACCCAGCTTTGTCTAGATAAATTTCCTGTTCTTAATCCACTAACTACAGTTTGTTGTTCACCTGGCTTGGATCCTAAAAAGATTGGACCTATTTCAAATATTGATAAATCTTTAAATCCTCTTCCTAAATTCTTATTCAGATGAATAATCAAGTTTGAGAATATTGAACTTCTTAATACATTCAAGTCTGTGCTTATGGGGTTAACTATTTTAATTTCTTTATTATTTTCGATAAATAATTGATTAACTTTACCGTCAGTAAAAGACCAAGTTATTGCTTCAAGATACCCCTTAGATGCAATAGCTCGCTGCAAAAAATGAAATAATTTTTGTTTTTGGTTTAAAGTTTTTTTCTTTCTAACTTTTTCAGGTTCAATCATCTTAATCTGGTCATAACCTTTAATTCTTACTAGCTCCTCAACTATATCCACTTCTTGTTCAATATCAGGTCGCCATGATGGTACTGCTAATAATAATAATTTCTTTTGTTTTTTTACTTCGAATCCCAAGTTTGTCAGTATTTTGACTGTCTCTTTTTGCTCAATTTTAAATCCTGTTATTTTTTCAAATAACTGAACATCAAATTTTACTAAGTTATTTTTAATAATCTCAGTTTTCTGAATATCAAATTTACTAACTTCTCCTCCACAAATTTTTTTAATCAACTCTGCAGCTCGTTGAAGTCCTTGCTCTATTGATAATGGATCAATTCCTCTTTCAAATCTAAATTTTGCATCAGTATCTATATTTAAAGTTTTGGAGGTTTTTCTAATTGATCTTGGGTTGAAATACGCAGACTCAATCAATACATTTTTAGTATCTATTTCAGTTCCAGATCTCATCCCTCCAATAATTCCACCTAAACCTAGTACTCCTGAGGCATCTGTAATAATGCACATATCATTTTCAAGATTATAATCTTTGTTATCTAGCGCTTTAAATTTTTCACCCTTTTTTGAGTTTCTTATTATTATTCCTTTATCTATTTTATCAGCATCATAAGCATGCAGTGGTCTATTTAAATCAAACATTACATAATTTGTAATATCTACTATTGCAGAAATAGGTTTTTGACCTAACGATATTATTTTTTTCTTGAGCCAATCTGGACTTTCAACATTCTTTAGTCCTGTGATTAAACAGCTTCCAAAAGTTGTACATCCTTGGTTTTTTTCTTTAATTATTTTTATACTTAATTTTTGTTTATTTTTTTGAGTTAACTTCTCTTTTTTTAGTTTTTTTAATTTACCAGAACCTGCTGCAGCCAAATCTCTTGCTATTCCTCTTACTCCCAAACAGTCTGCTCTATTTGGTGTGATGGATATATCAATTACATTTAGGCTACTTTTAGGAAAATAATTTTCACCTATTTTTTTTTCATATTTAAGTGCTGAAAGTTCTGTAATACCTTCACTTTCTTTCGATAAGTTAAGTTCAGATTCTGAACATAGCATTCCATATGAAGTAATACCTCTTATTTTACTTACTTCTAATTTCATCTGATTTTTTGGTACTACTGCACCTGGAGGGGCATAAATTGTTAACAATCCTTCTTTGGCATTTGTTGCACCACAAACCACTTTTACAGGATTTTCTGATCCAATATTTACTTCACAAACTCTAAGTCTATCTGCACCAGGATGTTTTTCTGTTTTTAGAATTTTAGCAACAATAAAACTATCTAACTCACC
>Ga0307986_10000870_pt1 | contig 22311 bp, 20 predicted proteins | sample EllFjometageno82_FD_203170 | JGI IMG/M metagenome (GOLD analysis project Ga0307986, IMG submission 203170) | Marine microbial communities from Ellis Fjord, Antarctic Ocean - #82 | ecosystem: Environmental > Aquatic > Marine > Unclassified | place: Southern Ocean | collected 2014-10-09
TCAAGAAGTAATGAAGGCAGATAAATCAATAGTCTTAGTAGCACAAAAAAACTCTGAAATTGATGAACCCGAAAGTAAGGATATATACGGATACGGTTGTTTGAGTAAAGTCATTCAGCTTCTTAAACTACCTGATGGAACAGTAAAAGTCTTAGTTGAAGGAGAAAAAAGAGTTAAAATTTTAGAGGTAAATAAAAATAACGATTCTAAATATTTAAGTTGCAGTATAGAAATTTCAGCGGATATAAATAAAGAAAAAATTTCTGATTTTTACGTTCAAACACTTGTTAAAAAGTTTGAAAAACTGCTTGTATTAAACAAACGTGATTTAAATGAAATAGTTAGTACTATTAAAAAAATTAAAGACCCAAGTTTAATAGCTGACAACATAGCTTCAAATCTGAATTTACAAATTTTTGAAAAACAAGAAATTTTAGAAATTACTGATCTTAAAAAAAAATTAGAGAAAATTTATGAGTTAGTAGAAAAAGAAACAAGCGTTATTTCTGTTGAGAAAAAAATTAGAGGAAGAGTAAAAAATCAAATGGAAAAAACTCAAAGAGAATATTATTTAAACGAACAGTTAAAAGCTATTCAAAAAGAATTAGGTGAAATAGACGAAGGAAAAGATGAGATTACAAACATAACAAAAGCTATTGCGAAAGCAGGCATGCCTAAACCAGTCAAGGACAAATGCTTATCAGAACTTAAAAAACTTAAATCAATGAGCTCAATGTCGGCCGAGGCTACTGTGATTAGAAATTACTTAGATTGGATGACAGAACTTCCTTGGTCAAACAAAAGTAAAATTAATAATGATTTAAAAAATGCTCAAAAAGTTCTAGATGAGGATCATTATGGTTTAGAAAAAGTTAAAGATAGAATAATAGAATTTTTAGCAGTACAAAAAAGAATAAAAAAGTTAAAAGGACCTATTCTTTGTTTAGTGGGACCTCCTGGTGTAGGAAAAACTTCTTTAGGTAAGTCTATCGCTAAGGCCACGGGCAGAAAGTTTATAAGAATATCTCTTGGAGGGATTAGAGATGAAGCTGAAATTAGAGGGCATAGAAGAACTTATATAGGCTCATTACCGGGAAAATTAATACAAATGATGAAAAAAGCTGGTACAAACAATCCTCTTTTTTTGTTAGATGAAATCGATAAAGTTGGTAATGATTACAGGGGAGACCCATCTTCAGCTTTACTAGAAGCTTTAGATCCTGAACAAAATAATGAATTTAATGATCATTATTTAGAAGTAGACTACGATCTTTCAAACGTGATGTTCGTAACAACAGCAAATACTTTAAACATTCTTCCTCCTCTTCTTGACAGAATGGAAGTTATTCGAATTCCCGGTTACACAGAAGAAGAAAAAGTTAAAATTTCTCAAAAATATTTAATACCTAGGCAAAGTGAAAATAACGGTTTGAAAAAAAATGAGTGGAATATTGATGAAAAAGTTAATAGAAAAATTATTAGTAATTACACTAGAGAATCTGGAGTTAGAAATTTAGAGAGAGAAATATCTAAGATTGCAAGAAAAGTTGTTAAAAAATTAGATTCAAAAGAGTTAGTTAACAATCCTATAAAAGAAAAAGATTTAGATGATTTCTTGGGTATTCCTAAATTTAATCATGGAGAAATCGAAGAACAAAATAGAATTGGGGTTGTAACAGGTCTAGCTTGGACTGAAGCTGGTGGAGAAATTTTGAAAATAGAAACCGTTAAAATGCCTGGTAAAGGAAAAATGGAAATAACAGGTAAATTGGGTGACGTGATGCAAGAGTCTATTAAAGCCGCCAGATCATATATAAGATCAAAAAGCTTAGAGTATGGAATTATTCCTCCTATTTTTGAAAAAACAGATTTTCATATTCATGTACCTGAAGGAGCCACTCCGAAAGATGGACCGTCGGCCGGTGTAGGAATGGTTACCTCATTAGTTTCAGCGATAAATGAAATACCAGTACATAAAGATGTTGCGATGACAGGAGAGATAACCTTGAGAGGTATTGTGTTACCAATAGGTGGGTTAAAAGAAAAATTATTAGCAGCACATAGAGCTGGTATAAAAAAAGCTTTAATACCATATGAAAACAAAAAAGACTTAAGTGAAATACCAGATGTTATTAAAAAAAGTATAGAAATAATACCTGTTAAAAATGTTGATGAAGTTTTAAAAATTGCTTTAACGAAACCTTTAAAATCAACTACATGGGTAGAACCCGAGCAAATTAACAAAAAAAGTGAAAGCAAAACATCTACCTCAAGTAGACATTAGGTTATATATCAATCCAACCAATTAGAATACTTAGATTTATTTAAATATATATATTCGGGTAATTCTTTGTCAGTAATAGTTTTTAATTTAGTGTTACCAGACCATTTATATCCTCTTTGATCAGCTTTATAATCATAAACAATTCTTTTTTCTTTAATAAATCTTTTTAAATCATCTAAACTTAATCCACTTTTTTCAAATTCATGGTGGTGTAGAAAATTTAATAGTTTTTTTTCTAATTCTTCAGGTGATTTAAGATATGTGAAATGCCAACCACCATTCTCAACATAATAAATATCATTAAATTTATTTTTAGAAAAAATAAGATCTAATCTCCATTTTGAATATTTTTTATGTTTAACATTTCTTAGCCATTGTGGAGAGATAAGATGTTTTTTCTTACAAGCTTTTGAGCCATGCCAGATAAAATCTTCGTAAAGTAAATTTAATTTATAGCAAAGCAGTTTTTGCTGAAATATTATTATCTTATTATTTATATTTTTAAAATTAACACCTAATAAATTTGGGATTTCGTCTAAATCACCTATAATTATAAGGTCATCATTAGATGCACTTTTTAATCCGTCTAATAATCTTTCTCTTTGATAATTCTCCCTCGCACAAGCATTTAATATTATTTTTTCGCTACGTTTATTTTCAGGATCTTCTTTATTTAACTCCAATAAGTTTTTTGGCGGTTTATCAACAATTATGTATTTAATTTTATCTTTAAATTTTTTGAATTTGTCTATATCAAATTTTAGATTTTTTTTAACACCACTGTGAGTATAGGCCGCTTCTGTAATTACAAATTTTTCAACATGCGAATTTAGCATATTTAATCTAATGTCTAGTAATAAGTCCTCATCAAAGTACATGAAACAATCGTAGATATTCATAGGGATTGAGTTATAATAATTTGTAATATATGTAAATCTGAAATAAATAATCTTTATGAGCAAAAATATAATTATTACAGGTGGCCTTGGCTATATTGGGACAGAATTATGTAAAATCTACTCAGGTATAAGCTGGAATAATAGAATCACTGTAATTGATAATAGATTTATCTCAGAGCGCGTTAACCAACTAAGAAATTGGAATATCAATTTTGTACATGGAGACATATTAGATGGTGTTTTAATTAACAAATATTGTAAAGACGCAGATATAATTCATCATCTAGCAGGCATTACTGATGTACCTAGAGTCAAAAGTGAAAGCAGTGAAGAGAATGACCTTAAGATTAAGTTGGTTGGGGAAAAGGGGACTCAAAATATTTTAGATTCCATTAGCGACAAAGGTAAAATAATTTTTCCATCAACACATGTTGTCTTCGAAGGTATTGAAACCGTTAAAAATAATATTTTAGAAAGTGAGATGTTAAAACCACAACTTTCATACTCATCTTCCAAAGCCATAAACGAAAAACAATTAAAAGATTCAGGAAAAAATTATATAATTTTAAGGCTTGGTTCTGTATATGGCTTTTCAACAGACACAGCTAGAATTGATATAATGCCAAATTTATTCTCAAAAATTACATCTCAAAATGGCACTTTAAAACTTTTTTCAGGTGGTAAACAAATAAAAAGCTTGGTTCCATTAATTGATGTTGCTCGTTGCTTTAAGTATATGGAAGAAAGAAATGATCTTTTAAAAGAAACATTTAATTTAACTAAGGATACAGTGTCAGTAAAAGATGTCGCGAAAATATGCAAAAAGTATAATCCTAAAATTATTTTAAAAGAAACAAATGATGAAATTCCAAATGCAGGTTTTTCCTTATCTAATAAAAAAGTTTTAAAGACAGGATTTAAATTTCTTTATACGCTTGATGAAAGTATTAAAGAAATGATAACTAAATGGTCAAAACGAGATTTAATTAAAGATCTAGAATTTGTACGCAATGGAGAAGATGAGTTTATTGATTCGAGAGGAAAGATAAGTAATCATGAATTAACTGAACCAATAAATTTAATTGGGTTAATTAATTCAAAAAAAGGGACTGTTAGAGCTAATCATTATCACCCACAACAAGAGCAAAAATGTTTATTTACAAAAGGTCAAATTATTGAAGTATTTAAAGATATTTTAAATCCTAATTCTCCCAAAATAACTCAAGTAGTTAATCAAGGTCAATTATCAATTATAAAACCCAACGTGGCCCACACTATGGTTTTTACTCAAGATACAACTTTTTTAAATTTAGTAAGAGGTGAAAGAGAGCACAATAATTACGGAGTAACACATACTGTAAGACATATAATTGTAGATGAAAAAGAAAAAGATTTATTGCTTAAATGTTATAAGTTTGATTGTAGATGTTGTGGAAACAAAAACTTACAGAGAGTGGTTTCGTTAGGCTATCAACCTTTAGCCAACAATTTGCTTAAAAAAATAGATGAAAAATATGAGTTATATCCTCTGGAGGTTAATTATTGTGATAAGTGTCATAATTGCCAACTTTCAGTAGTCGTTGACCCAAAAAAGATGTTTTCTAATTATTTATATACATCTTCAACTTCCAAATCATTTAGAAACCATTTTGAAATTGCGGCAAAAAAATATGTAAAAGATTTTAAACTTAATCCAAAAAAGTCATATATAATTGATGTAGGCAGCAATGATGGTGTTGCACTTAAGCCTTTTAAGGATTTAAAATTCAAAAATATTTTGGGAATAGAGCCAGCCAAAAATCTTGCAAAACTTGCAAATAAAAATAAAATTAAAACTCTAAATATTTTTTTAGAAAGAAAAAATTTAAGTAAAATAAAAAAAAATGCAGATTTAATATTAGCGTCTAACGTGTTCGCACATTCAGATAAATTAAAAGAAATGGCTGAGTGCATGCTTAAAATTATCAATAAAAATGGTGTTATAATTATAGAGATCCAATATTTTCTAAATACTTTAAAAGATTTAACTTTTGATAATATATATCATGAACATTATAATTATTGGACACTAACCTCGTTAACAAATTTCTTCAATCAAATGAATGGAAAAATTTTTAAAGCTGAAAAAGTTAACACACATGGTGGTTCTTTAAGAATTTTTGTCAGTAAAAACAAAAAAATTAAAATCGAAAAAAGTATTAAAGATTTAATTAGAGAAGAAGAAAAGTTTGGTATTAAGAATTATGAAACTTATAAAAAATTTGGTGAGAAAGTCTACGCAATAAGAAAAAATGTCATTAAAAACTTATCTATATTAAAAAAAAATGATAATAAAATTATTGGATATGGATCTCCGGCTAAAGCCACTACAGCTTTAAATTTTTTTGGTATTACTAAAGAAATAGATTTTATTATTGAAGATAATAAATTAAAACACAACAAGTTCATGCCAGGTGTTGGAATACCAATTAAAAATAAAGATAATATGATTGATAAAAAAAATATATTATTAGTATTAGCTTGGAATTTCTTTGAAGAAATAAAAAAAAATAATAAAGATCTTTCTAACAACTTTATAAATATTAAAGATTTAGAAAAGTAATTATTTTTTTAAATGGTTTTCTGCTTGTAAAATTATACTTTCTGTATCTTTTGGTAAATTTATTATTTTCTTTTCTTCTTTACTTTCTTTTTTTTTATGTTTTAAAATAATTTCAACTGCTTCTAGTATTTCACTAGAACTATAAATGATTTTCATTATAATTATTTTCTTTATAAAATATCTTTTAATATAATTTTTATATTATTTAGAGTTTCATAAAACAAATTAATCTGATTTTCAAGCAAGGGATAATTAAAAATAATTATTTCTTTAGTGAGATTTAAAATACCAAAGCTTGCAATCAACACAACGCTAATAGTAATTAAATAATTATAAAAACCATAACCAGCCTGATTGATTTGTTTTCTTTCCACTTTAAGGCTAGATGGGTCAATAATTTTTATCCCATGTTTTTTTTGTAAATATTCAGGCGAATATATATTCGTAGTTTTTTTCTTTCTTTTTTTCTTATTTAGATTAGGTTTATTTTTAATATTTTCTTCACTAATTCGATTTATATTTTCAACTAAAGGTTTTTCAGCTATTATTTTTGCTATAGGATATTGTGTCCATTTGTTTCCACATGAGCTGCATTGAACTAATCGTCCGTTTGCGCTTATTGCGTTATCTGGTACTGAAAAACTCTTTTTGCAACTATTGCATTGAATATTCATTATAAATCAATAATACAGTAATTTTTCATAACTTAAATTATTTTTTTACTTTTTACATTATAAAATAATTGTTGTATATGTCGGTTCTGTTTAATACGGGCGGTTAGCTCAGTTGGTAGAGCATCTCGTTTACACCGAGAGGGTCATAGGTTCGAGTCCTTTACCGCCCACCATTAAAGAGAGAATATCTGTGGGGGTGTAGCTCAGTTGGTTAGAGCGCCTGCCTGTCACGCAGGAGGTCGTGGGTTCGAGCCCCATCACTCCCGCCACTCATATTTCATTGATTCAGAGGGATCTCTACTAACAAATGTGACTAAGTTGTCATCTGTAACTATGCAAATTATGTATATAGTGTAAAAACTTATTAGTTTATTGCACATGATTTATAATTTTTTATCAGATTACTTATCTATAATTATATTTTTATTTATAGCCCTAGGCTTAAGTATTGGATTTATACTTATTAATTTTTTAGTATCCCCAAGCAATCCAACCCCTGAAAAGCTATCCGCCTATGAGTGTGGATTTGAAGCTTTTGATGATTCTAGAATGGAGTTTGATGTGAGATTTTACCTTGTAGCTATTTTATTTATAATTTTTGATTTAGAAATAGCTTTTTTATTTCCATGGGCAATTTCTTTAGGAAATATTGGAATTGTTGGTTTCTGGTCAATGATGATTTTTTTAGCAGTTCTAACTATTGGATTTATATATGAATGGAAAAAAGGAGCTTTAGAATGGGAGTAAAAATAAATTCACCTCAAGAATCTGAGAAACAAATTCCAAAAGAATTTAAACAAATAGCAAAAGAATTTAGTGATAAAGGTTTTGTAACCACTTCAACAGATAATTTAATTAACTGGGCTAGAACCGGATCGTTACATTGGATGACATTTGGCCTTGCTTGTTGTGCCGTTGAAATGATGCAAGCCTCTATGCCGAGGTATGATCTTGAAAGATTTGGAGCCGCACCTAGAGCGTCACCAAGACAATCAGACGTTATGATTGTTGCTGGAACTTTAACAAATAAAATGGCTCCAGCATTAAGAAAAGTTTATGATCAAATGCCAGAACCTAGGTATGTTATTTCTATGGGCAGTTGCGCTAATGGCGGTGGATATTATCATTACTCTTATTCCGTTGTTAGAGGTTGTGATAAAATCGTTCCTGTGGACATATATGTTCCTGGTTGTCCACCTTCAGCAGAGGCACTCTTGTATGGAGTTCTGCAACTACAAAAAAAAATTAGAAGAGAAGGAACTCTTCAAAGATAACTTTTATGCCTATACAAAATATTCAAGAACTTGAAAAAGTAATAAATTCCGAATTAACAAGTAAAATAGTTAATTCCAGTTTAGATTTTGATGAACTATTAATTGAAACAAAAATTGAAAATTTAATTGATGTCATACAGTTTTTAAAGTCAAATGATAACTGTAAATTCAGACAATTAATAGATGTTGTTGGTGTAGATTTTCCACAAAATGATAAAAGATTTGAATTAATATATTTAATGTTGTCGCATGAAAATAATTTAAGAATCAAGGTATCAATTCATTTTGAAATAGATAAAAAAATTCCATCTATTACAAAGATATTTCCTTCTGCTAATTGGATGGAGAGAGAAGTTTTTGATATGTATGGAATAGTATTTATAAACCATCCAGATCTAAGAAGAATTTTAACAGATTATAATTTTGAAGGACATCCTTTAAGAAAAGATTTTCCGTTGTCCGGCTTTACAGAAGTAAGATATAGCGAAAAAGAAAAAAAAGTAATTCATGAACCTGTTAAATTAGAACAAAATTATAGAGATTTTGATTTTGAAAGTCCCTGGGAGGGAACAAAATATATTAAAGAACAAGAAAAAAGAAAAAATGACAAAAAAAACTAAAACGATGAGTCTAAATTTTGGCCCTCAACATCCTGCGGCTCATGGTGTTTTGCGTTTAATCTTAGAGTTGGATGGAGAAGTGGTTCAGAAAGCGGATCCGCATATTGGATTACTTCATAGAGGCACTGAAAAATTAATTGAAAACAAAACCTACACTCAAGCATTACCGTATTTTGACAGACTGGACTATGTAGCTCCAATGAACCAAGAACATGCTTTTGCACTAGCAATAGAAAAGCTGTTGAATATTGAAATTCCAATTAGAGCAAAATATATAAGAGTGATTTTTTGTGAAATAGGAAGAATTCTAAGCCATATACTGAATGTTACCACACAAGCTTTAGATGTTGGGGCTCTTACACCGTCTTTATGGGGCTTTGAAGAAAGAGAAACATTAATGACTTTTTACGAAAGAGCTTCAGGTTCAAGACTTCATGCTAATTATTTTCGAACTGGAGGAGTTCATCAAGATCTTCCAACTAAATTAATCGAAGACATTGATAAATTTTGTGACTCTTTTCCAAAAATAATTGATGATCTGGAAGAATTATTGACTGACAATAGAATATTTAAGCAACGAAATGTAGAAATCGGTATTGTAACAAAACAGGAAGCTTTAGATCATAGTTTTTCTGGCGTCATGTTAAGAGGTTCAGGAGTTTCTTGGGATTTACGTAAATCACAACCATACGAATGTTATGAAGATTTAGACTTTGATATTCCTATAGGAAAAAACGGTGATTGTTACGATCGCTATTTATGCAGAATAGAAGAAATGAGAGAAAGTGTTAAAATTATAAAACAGTGCATAAAGAAATTACCGAAAGGACCTATTAAGACAATAGATGGAAAAATTACCCCTCCTAATAAAGCTGATTTAAAAGATTCTATGGAGGCGTTAATACATCATTTTAAACTTTTTACAGAAGGTTATAGAGTACCACCTGGTAATGTTTATTCTGCAGTCGAAGCACCAAAGGGTGAATTTGGTGTTTATCTAGTTTCTGATGGTAGTAATAAACCTTATAGATGTAAAATTAGAGGGCCAGGATTTTCGCATTTACAAGCTATGGATTATCTTATACGTGGTCACATGTTAGCAGATGTACCCGCTGTTTTAGGCTCATTAGATATAGTTTTTGGCGAGGTAGATAGATGAGTTTAAAAAAGATACATGATAACCAACCTAAGGACTTTATTTTTTCTGAAGAAAATAATAATACTGCTATAAATATTTTAAAAAAATATCCTGATAATAATAAAAAAAGTGCAGTAATGCCCTTTTTATATCTGGCGCAAAAACAAAATGAAAATTGGATACCTTTAGCTGCTTTAAAATACGTAGCTAAATATTTATCAATGCCATACATAAATGTTTATGAAATTGCAACTTTCTATACAATGTACAATTTAGCACCGGTGGGAAAATATTTTGTACAAGTATGTACTACTAGCCCTTGTTTATTAAGAGGAGCTGATAAATTAGTTAAAATATGTAAAGAAAAAATTTCTGTCAATGAAAACGAAATAACAAATAACGGTAAATGTTCTTGGATGGAAGTAGAATGTTTAGGAGCCTGCGTTAGTGCTCCCATGATGCAAATTAATGATAATTACTATGAAGATCTTGATGAAAAAAATACAATTGCAATTATAAATTCTTTAATTAATGACAAGCCATTAAAGCCTGGGTCCTACAGAGGACGTCAAAATACAGCTCCTGAAAAAATAAAAGAAAATAACGGTGAAAAACATGCTTAAAAAAGAAGATAAAATTTTTACAAATCTTTATAACAATTTCGGTTGGGAGATTGAAAATTCTTTTAAAAGAGATGATTGGAAAAATACAAAAGAAATTCTATCAAAAGGTAGGGAATGGATAATTAACGAAGTTAAAGCTTCAGAGTTAAGAGGACGTGGTGGAGCAGGTTTTTCAACTGGTCTAAAATGGTCTTTTGCACCAAAAGAAGTTGGTTCAAGGCCACATTATTTGGTTATTAACGCAGATGAATCTGAACCTGGAACTTGTAAGGATAGGGATATCCTAAGATTTGAACCACAAAAATTAATAGAGGGATGCCTGATTTCTGGTTACGCTGTTAATGCTCATGTTTGTTATATTTATATAAGAGGGGAATATTTTAATGAAGGTAAAAGATTGCAGGATGCAATTGATCAAGCATATAAAAAAAATTACTTAGGTAAAAACGCATGTAATTCTGGGTGGGACTTTGATATTCATATTCATTTTGGTGCAGGCGCATATATTTGTGGTGAAGAAACTGCATTATTAGAAAGTCTAGAAGGAAATAAAGGGCAACCTAGACTCAAACCTCCTTTTCCTGCACTTGTTGGTTTATACGGGTGTCCAACCATTGTAAATAACGTAGAAACAATTGCTGTTGTGCCAACAATTTTAAGAAGAGGTGCAAAATGGTTTTCCTCAATTGGAAAACCTAAAAATACAGGAACGAAAATTTTTTGTATTTCTGGTAATGTAAATTTACCTTGTAATATTGAAGAGGAAATGGGAATTCCTTTAAAGGAATTAATCGAAAAACATGCTGGTGGTGTTATCGGTGGATGGGATAATTTACAAGCCGTTATTCCAGGTGGATCTTCTATGCCTCTTTTACCAAAAAATATTTGTGACACCATAACAATGGATTTTGATTCATTAATAGCAAATAAAAGTGGTTTAGGAACTGCTGGAATAATAGTTATAAATAAAGATCAGGATATTATCAAATGTATGGCAAGAATAGCTAGATTTTATAAACACGAAAGTTGTGGTCAATGCACACCATGTCGTGAAGGATCAGGTTGGATGTGGAGAATTTTAGATCGAACAGCTAAAGGAAAAGCAACTCATGGAGATATAGATTTATTAGAAGATGTAACAAAACAAATTGAAGGACATACAATTTGTGCTTTTGGTGAAGGATCATCTTGGCCTGTACAAGGTCTTTTAAGACATTTTAGAAAAGAAATAGATAAACGATGTTCTAATGATCCTATTATTAAAAAGAAAAGAAAAGTACCTTATTTAGTCGATCAACATTTATTAGAAAATGAAAATGCCTAAAATTATTATTAACGGAACAGAAATTGAATTTGAAAAAGGTATGACCGTTCTTCAAGCCTGTGAACTTGCTGATGTTGAAATTCCTAGATTTTGTTATCATGAGAAACTTTCTATAGCAGGTAATTGCAGAATGTGTCTTGTAGAGATGGAGAAATCAGCTAAACCAATAGCGTCTTGCGCTATGCCTGCAGCCGATGGAATGAATATTAAAACAAATACAAAATTCGTAGAAAAAGCCAGAAAAGGAATGATGGAGTTTTTATTAGCAAACCATCCATTGGACTGTCCTGTTTGTGATCAGGGAGGAGAATGTGATTTACAAGACCAGTCTCTTTATTATGGAATGGATAAATCTAGATTTTTAGAAAACAAGAGAACTGTAAAAGATAAATATATGGGTCCTTTAATAAAAACACAAATGACAAGGTGCATTCACTGCACAAGATGCATAAGATTTGCGACGGAGGTAGCCGGTGTACCAGAAATAGGAGCTATTGGCAGAGGTGAAAATATGGAGATAACTACTTATTTAGAAAAATCCATGGAGTCAGAATTGTCGGCTAATGTAATAGACTTATGTCCTGTTGGAGCTTTAACATCCAAACCTTATGCCTTTGAAGCAAGGCCTTGGGAACTAAAAAAAACAGAAACTATTGATGTATTAGACGCCGTTGGATCAAATATAAGGGTAGACACGTATGGTTGGGAAGTTAAAAGAATTTTACCAAAACTTAATAACGAAATTAACGAAGAATGGATATCTGATAAAACAAGGTATTCATGTGATGGTTTATTAAAACAACGTTTGGACGTCCCTTATATTAAGAAGGACAACAAGTTAGTAAAATCTTCATGGAATGAAGCAATTGAGCTGATATCAAAAAAGATAAAAGAACTCAATCCCAATCAAATAGGAGGACATGTTGGTGACATGAAAAGTTTAGAAAATTCCTTGGCATTTAAAAAATTTTTTAACTTTTTAAAAAGTTCAAATCTAGAATCTAGGGAAAAAAAATATTATTTAAATCCTGAAGAAAAAATAAATTATATATTTAATACTTCAATAAAAGGAATAGAAGAATCAGATTTAATACTTTTGATTGGAAGCAATCCAAGGCACGAAGCTACAATGATTAATGCAAGAATAAGGAAGGCTTATAGTCAAAATAGGACACAAATTTATTCAATAGGAAATCCTGGTGAGCTTACATACAAATATGAGGTAATTGGTAATACAACCCAAGACATAAGTGATTTAATTAATAAAAAAAGTAAATTTAGTGAAAAATTTTTATTATCAAAAAAACCCATAATAATTCTAGGTGAGTCTGCACTTGAATTAAACAGTGGTAAATATATTTTTGAAGAGATAAAAAACTTTTTAAAAATAAATAATTTTATTTCAAATGAATGGAATGCTTTAAACATTTTATCCCAAAATGCCTCAACTGTTGGATCAATTGATCTAAATTTATTTAGCTTAGATGAAAAAAATAACTTTATATTTTTTGATAAACTAAATAACAATGAATTTAAATTATTATATTTATTAGGCTCTGATAATTTATTAATTAAGAAAAATAATGAGTTTATTGTTTACCAAGGTAGTCACGGAGATAGAGGTGCAGAAATAGCAGATGTTATTTTACCAAGTCCTGCTTATACAGAAGAAGATGGACTGTATTCTAATTTAGAAGGTAGAATTCAAGAATGTAGAAAAGCCTCTTATCCTACTGGTGAATCCAAAGAAGATTGGGAAATTTTCAATTTAATATCTCAAAAACTTAATGATAAAATTTTAGCTAGCAGTCATAAATATTTGAGAGATGAAGTTTTAAAATTGATACCTAATTTTTCTACATTAAATAATTTACCAAATATTAAAAACACAGTAAATATAAAAAAAAATTCCACTTTTACTAATGAAGAGGTAGAAATTAATAAAATAGATTATTATTTCTCAAATGCAATATCTAGATCATCAAAAACAATGGCTGAATGTAGAGAAATTTCAAAGGCTCAATTAAAAAATGGAACAAATAATTAAATGGATTATTTCAATATATTAATTCAAGAAATTTATAAAATTACTTTTTTGTTAATTCCTATTTTAGTTTCTGTTGCAATGATTGTTTGGCTAGATAGAAGAATTTGGGGTTTAGTTCAGAAAAGAAGAGGGCCTAATGTTGTTGGTCCCTTCGGTATATTACAAACTCTTGCAGATGCTTTAAAATACATGTTTAAAGAGATAATAATACCGGCGAGTGCTAATAAGACCATTTTTATATTAGCACCAATTGTAACAATGACTTTAGCTTTAGTAGCCTGGGCTGTAATTCCTATGAGCGAAACAATGATTTTATCAGATATAAATGTTGGTATACTATATATATTTGCAGTTTCCTCGCTTGGTGTTTATGGAATTATCATGGGAGGATGGGCATCGAATTCTAAATATCCATTTTTAGGAGCGATTAGATCTGCTGCACAAATGGTATCATATGAAGTTTCTATCGGTATAATTATTATTAACGTCTTACTTTGTGTTGGTTCTTTAAATTTAAAAGATATTGTATTGGCGCAAGATAATATGTGGTTTGTGTTTCCATTGTTCCCCATGTTTGTTATTTTTTTTATTTCTGCTCTTGCGGAAACAAATAGACCACCATTTGATTTACCAGAAGCAGAAGCAGAACTAGTAGCTGGATATCAAACAGAATATTCTGGAATGATGTACGCAATGTTTTGGCTTGGTGAGTACGCTAACATTTTATTAATGTGTGCACTAGGTTCAATTTTATTTTTAGGTGGATGGTTGCCTCCTTTAGATATTTTTCCATTTAACCTGGTGCCTGCACCTATATGGATGATATTGAAAATTTTATTTTTATTTATTTTGATTGCACTGGTCAAAGCTATTGTGCCAAGATATAGGTACGATCAGTTAATGAGATTAGGTTGGAAAATATTTCTACCATTTTCACTTTTTTATGTAGTTTTAACGGCAAGTTTTTTATTTTACTTTAATTTATTACCAACAAAAAATTTTTAGATGAAATTTAGCAGAATATTAAAAACAGTTTTTTTATTAGAATTTGTAGCAGGTATGATTCTAGCAATTAAAGAAATGTTTAGACCATCAAAAACTATTAATTACCCTTATGAAAAAGGTCCAATAAGTCCAAGGATGAGAGGTGAACACGCATTAAGAAGATACGAAAGTGGTGAAGAAAGATGCATAGCATGTAAACTTTGCGAAGCTGTTTGCCCAGCTCAAGCTATAACAATTGAATCAACGGAAAGATCGGATGGTAGTAGAAAAACAACTAGATATGATATTGATATGTTAAAGTGTATTTACTGTGGCTTGTGTGAACAGTCTTGTCCTGTAGATGCAATAGTTCAAGGGCCAAATTTTGAATTCGCAACAGAAACTAGAGAAGAACTCTATTATAACAAAAAAAAATTATTAGATAATGGAGATAGATGGGAGTCTGTTTTGGCAAAAAATATTAAATTAGATAAACCTTATAGATAAATGCTCGCACACACTCTTTTTTTTTATTTTTTTTCTATAATAGCTATATTTTCAGCATTAATGGTAATCACATCCAGAAACACAATTAATTCAGTTTTTTTTTTAATACTAGATTTTATTTCAATAGGTTGCCTTTTTATTATGGTTGGGGCTGAGTTTCTAGGAATGATAATACTTATTGTTTATGTTGGCGCGGTAGCAGTTTTATTTTTATTTGTTGTTATGATGTTAAATGTATCTGAACAAAAACAGTCATGGTTTACCGATAAAAAACAATCAACACATATACCCTCAGGTTTAATTGTAAGTATTTTAATCTTCCTAGAGCTCCTAGTGGTTATTGGCGGCTGGAAATATAAAGAAAATATAGTAGGGAGTGGCTCTCTTTTAATTAATGAGAAAATTTCAAATACTCATCAAATAGGTAATGTCATGTACACAGATTACATATTGTACTTCCAAGTTTCGGGAATAATTCTTCTTTTATCCATGATAGGCGCCATACTTTTAACCTACAGAAAAAGGGAAGGTGTAAAAACACAAAGCTATATCAATCAAATATCAAGAGAACCTTCATCTTCAATTGAAATAAAAAAAGTTGAATTTAATAAAGGAGTAAAATTAGATGACTGAGATTGGATTAGGACACTATTTAACATTAGGTGCGATAGTTTTTTTTCTAGGAGTAATAGGAATTTTCTTAAATAGAAAAAATGTAATAGTTATTTTAATGTCAATTGAACTAATTTTATTGGCTGTAAATATAAATTTAGTCTCTTTTTCAATATTTGCAGGAGATATAGTTGGTCAAATCTTTACCATGTTGATCTTAACAGTTGCAGCTGCCGAAGCGGCAATAGGTTTAGCTATAATAGTTATATTTTATAGAAATAACGGATCTATTAGAGTAGAGGATATTCACGGTATGAAAGGTTAAATGGAATACGCGGTTATTTTTTTACCTTTAGCAGGATCTTTAATAGGTTATTTTGGTAAATCTTTTGGAAATTTATTTGCTGAAATAACAACATGTCTCTTTATATCAATAGCATCTGTGTTCGCCATCTTAATTTTTTATAATGGTTTAGTTTATAGTGATTACGGGAATTATAAATTATTCGAATGGATAAGTTCAGGAAATTTTAAAGCAAACTGGTCTATTAACATTGACCCATTAAGTTCAGTAATGTTAGTCGTTGTAACTTTTGTCTCTGCTTTAGTTCACATTTATTCAATTGGATATATGAGCCACGACTCATCTAAACCAAGGTTTATGTCTTATTTATCTCTCTTCACTTTCTCTATGTTGACTTTAGTAGTCTCCGATAACTTTTTGCAACTTTTTTTCGGTTGGGAGGGTGTAGGGTTGTGTTCCTATTTATTAATAGGATTTTGGTATAAAAAAGAAACTGCCAATAATGCAGCTATGAAAGCATTTATTGTAAATAGAGTTGGAGACTTTGGATTAGCAGTAGGAATTTTTTTTATTTTTTTTCAATTAGGAACAATAAATTTTCAAGAGGTCTTTCAATTAATTCCACAAAATTTAGATAAAAAAATAATTTTTCTAGGATTGGAGGCAAATCTTATTACATTGATTTGTTTATTTTTATTTATTGGTGCTATGGGTAAATCAGCTCAATTTTTACTTCATACATGGTTGCCAGATGCAATGGAGGGCCCAACACCTGTTTCAGCTTTGATACATGCTGCTACCATGGTTACAGCTGGAGTTTTCTTAATTGCAAGGTGTTCACCAATTTTTGAATATTCACAAATCGCTTTAAATATAGTTGCAATAGTAGGAATGGTTACGGCTTTATTTGCAGCTTCTGTAGCATTAGTTCAAAACGATATAAAAAAAATTATTGCTTATTCAACCTGTAGTCAATTAGGCTACATGTTTTTTGCTGCAGGTATAGGAGCTTATCATGTTGCTATATTTCACTTGTTTACACATGCTTTTTTTAAAGCTTTATTATTTTTAGGTGCAGGATCAGTAATTCATGCTTTTAAAGATGAGCAAGACATAAGAAATATGGGAGGTGTTTGGAAAAAGATACCATATACATATATAGTTATGTTGATCGGAACTTTAGCTCTTACAGGCTTTCCATTTCTTTCAGGATTTTACTCTAAAGATGCAATAATTGAATTTGCATTTTTTAAAAATTCTAATATCGGTAATTATGCTGCTTTTGTAGGAATATTTACAGCTTTTTTAACAGCTATTTATTCTTGGAGACTCATGTTTGTAACTTTTCACGGCTCATATAACAATAAGTCCCTACCTATCGAAAAAACTCATGAGTCACCATTAGTCATGATGATCCCTTTAATAATTCTTGCAACTGGAGCTATTTGTGTGGGTTTCATATTTAAAGATATTTTTATTGGCTATCAAAGCAAAGACTTTTGGGAGTCATCAATTTTATTTTTAAAACAAATTGAACACGAACATGTGCCAATATGGTTAATATTAATTACACCCAGCCTTGTAATTTTCGCAATACCTGTTTCTTATTATTACTTTGTAAAAAATACCAAAGTTTTAGATGAATTTAAAAAAACAAATATGCCATTATATAATTTTCTAGTTAATAAATGGTACATAGATGAGCTATATGATTTAATATTAATAAAACCTATAAAAAAAATAGGAATATTTTTTTGGAAGAAAGGCGATCAAGGTACAATTGATAAATTTGGTCCTGACGGAGTTTCAAAAGTAATAAAATTTATTTCAAATAAAGCAATACAATTTCAAAGCGGCTATATTTATGACTATGCATTTGTCATGTTAATTGGACTGTCAGCTTTAATAACTTACTTGATTTTAAATTAAAATGAACTTTCCTATATTATCAACTATTATTTTTTTACCTTTTCTTAGTTCAATTTTTATTTTCCTTTTTAGAAGCGCTAATAATCAAAGTGCTATTTACATTTCATTATTTACGAGTTTAGCTAATTTTTTATTAGCTATATTTTTATGGTACTCATTTGATAAAAATTATATTGGTTTTCAATTTGTTGAAGAAAGTAATTGGATAAGTGGTTTAATTAAATTTAAGCTTGGTATAGATGGAATTTCTATCTTATTTATTGTTTTAACAACATTTATTGTACCTATCTGTTTAATATCTTGCATGAACAGTGTTAAGGAAAGAGTTAAAGAATTTATAATTGCAATTTTAATATTAGAGACATTTATGATTGGAGTTTTTTGTTCTTTAGATTTAGTTGTATTTTACTTATTTTTTGAAGCAGGTTTAATACCGATGTTTTTAATTATAGGTGTTTGGGGTGGGCCTAAAAGAGTTTATTCGGCTTTTAAATTTTTTTTATTTACACTTGTAGGGTCAGTTTTAATGCTTGTTGCGATTATTGCTATTTACTGGATCACGGGAACAACAGACATAACTCAGATCTATGAAATTAAAATTGCAAAAGAATTTCAATACATCTTATGGTTAGCTTTTTTTAGTTCTTTTGCAGTTAAAATGCCAATGTGGCCAGTTCATACATGGTTACCGGATGCTCATGTTGAAGCTCCTACGGCAGGATCAGTAATCTTGGCAGCTATCCTTTTAAAAATGGCGGGATATGGTTTTTTAAGATTTTCTATTCCAATGTTTCCAGTTGCTTCAGAATATTTTGTTCCATTAATTTATTTTTTAAGCATTGTAGCAATTATATACACATCTTTAGTAGCCCTCATGCAAGAAGACATGAAAAAATTAATTGCGTATTCATCAGTAGCTCATATGGGATTTGTAACTTTGGGTATTTTTACATTTACCAAACAAGGTATAGAAGGGAGTATATTCCAAATGATAAGTCATGGCTTAATATCAGCAGCTTTATTTTTATGTGTAGGGGTTCTCTACGATAGATTGCACTCAAGGCTAATTAATACATACGGAGGTGTTGTAAATCAACTACCAAGATATTCTTTTTTATTTATAATTTTTGTTTTAGCGGGCCTTGGTTTACCGGGCACCAGTGGTTTTCTAGGGGAATTTTTAGTTTTAATTGGTGCTTTTCAGAAGAGTTATTTAGTAGCGATATTGGCGTCAATCGGAGTAATATTAGGAGCAGCATACATGCTATGGCTAGCTAAAAGAGTAATCTTCGGTAAAATTAAAAACGAGGAAGTGAAGAAACTCAAGGATTTAAATACTTTAGAGTCAATAAATCTTATAATATTAGCTTTTACTGTAATTGTTTTTGGATTTTACCCGCAACCTTTGATGGACACTATGCAAATTTCAGTTAATAATTTAATTAATAATTATCAAACAGATTTAGCCTATCACTTAATGTCAAATAAATGATAAATGATTTAAATATACTTGCTCCAGAAATATTTCTTTCTTTAGGAATATTTGCCATCCTTATGGCGGGTGTTTTTATTAAAAATAGTTATAATTTAGTTAATAAGCTAACCTTATTATTATTAATTATTGTAATATTCGTCTTAATTAAAAGCGAAAACACTTCTGTTCAAGTATTTTCTGATAGTTTTGTAAGAGATCCTTTTACAAAATTTATTAAAATACTAATTCTTATTTCTAGTATTTTTATTTTAAATATTTCTCAAAATTTTATCAAGGACAATAATATAAATAAGTTCGAATACCCAATAATTGTTATGCTATCTATTTTAGGAATGTTTTTTATGGTCAGTTCCAATGATTTGATTCTTTTTTACTTAGGTTTAGAACTTCAATCTTTATCATTATATATTCTAGCTGCAATCGATCGAGACAACAAAAGATCAACAGAATCGGGTATTAAATACTTTGTATTAAGTGCTCTTTCTTCAGGTTTGTTGTTATATGGATGTTCTTTATTGTATGGTTTTAGCGGATCTACTAACTTTAATATTATTGCTGATGAATTAAATTCAGAAAATACTGGGGCTGTTTTCGCGATGGTCTTTATTTTGGTTGGTTTAGCTTTTAAAATATCCGCTGTACCTTTTCATATGTGGACCCCTGATGTCTACGAAGGTTCACCTACCTCTGTAACAAGTTTTTTTGCTGTAGCACCTAAAGTTGCTGGTTTAGCGGTATTAGTGCGTTTCATGCAATTTCCTTTTGAAAACATTTTACAAGAATGGCAAACAATAATTATATTTATATCAGTTGGATCAATGATTTTAGGAGCAGTAGCAGCTATTGGACAAAAAAATATAAAAAGACTTATGGCTTATAGCTCAATAGGACATATGGGTTATGCTTTGGCTGGAATATCAACGGGATCTATTTCTGGTTATATTAGTTCTATTACGTATATTTCAATTTATTCTATTATGACTATAGGTGCGTTCTCCGCAATTTTTTTAATGAAAAAAGAAAATAAATACACTGAGGAAATAGATGATTTGTCAGGCATATCAAAAAAACATCCATTAATAGCTTTAGGTTTTTTAATTATTTTATTTTCACTAGCAGGAATACCTCCGTTAGGTGGTTTTTTTGCTAAATTCTATATATTCATGTCGGTAGTAGAAAATGAAATGTATGCATTGGCTATTATAGGCTTATTGAGCACTGTAATTTCAGCATTTTATTATTTAAAAATAATTAAAATTATATATTTTGATGATTTAAAATCACCATTTGACGACGTTAAAGATGTTAACATAAGTGGAACCTTACTATTAAGTTGTTTAATTTTAATAACATTTTTTCTATACCCATCTTTTTTAACCAATATTGTAAATTCTTTATTCATCAATTAATGAAATTAAAAGTATCGAAATTAAAAGTAGTAAGAAGTACTAATGAAGAAGCTATGAGGCTAATAAAAAACGATCAAATACATCCGCGAATAATTATATCAAAAAAACAGACTAAAGGACGAGGTACTATGGGAAAAAAATGGGTTTCAAATAAAGGAAACATGTTTATCTCCATTTATTTTGATTTGGTATTTAGTAAAATTAAACCCAATCAGATTTCAATCTTAAATCCACATATAATAAAAAATTTGTTGAAAAATTATGTTAAAAAACAAATTCACGTAAAATGGCCAAACGATCTACTAATAGAAGATAAAAAAATATGTGGAGTACTACAAGAAGTTTTTGATTTTAAGAATAAAAAATATTTAATAATTGGCATAGGGCTAAATACAGTTCATAAACCTTCTAATAAAAGTTTTAAATCAACATCTATTATGAGAAACTCAAATAAAAAAATAAGTAATGTTAAAATTTTAAATGATATAAAAGATTCTTATGAAAAATTTATTTCTGATATAAGAAATTATAGCTTTTTCAATTTGAAAAAAAAAATTATTAAAGGATAAAATGAAATATATCATTGGTGACATAGGTAATACTTTAACAAAAATTTCTTTATTAAATAATAAATTTAAAATTATTAAATCTCATAATGTAGAGACGAAAAAAATTTTAAGTAACAAAAAAATTAATGATGTGTTTAATAAATACTTTTCAAAACAAGTGAATAAAAATGTTTTATTTTCTAGCGTAGTTCCTGTAGCATTTAAAAAAATTAAAGTATATTTAAAAAAAAAATATTTTAACGTATATGAATTAAAAGAATTAGAACTTAAAAAATTAATAAAATTTAATGTCGATAAGGAAAAACAGGTTGGCTCAGACAGAATCGCAAATGTAATTGGAGCGTATAATAAAAACAATAAAGATATTATTGTTATAGATTTTGGAACTGCTACTACATTTGATATAATTAAAAAAAATACAACTTATATAGGAGGCGTTATTGCACCCGGAATCAATCTATCAATATTGAATTTAAATAAAGAAACTGCTTTGTTGCCAATACTGAAATTAAAATCAAATACGAAATCGTATGGAAAAAATACGTTAGATGCACTTAATTCTGGGTTTTTATGGGGTTATCAAGGATTAATTAACAATATAATTAAAAAAATTAGCTCAACTAGTAAAAACAGTTATAAAGTTATATTAACTGGTGGATATGCTGCTCTTTTTCAAAAATATATAAAAATGAAAAGTAGCGTTGACCAAAACATAACAATTAAAGGAATAATCAAAGTCTATAAAGAATTATTATTGTGAAAAACGAAGAACTTATTTTTTGCCCCTTGGGGGGTTCTGGAGAAATCGGAGCCAATATGAATCTGTATGCATATGGCCCTGAGGATAATCAAAAATGGATCATAGTAGATATGGGTGTTACATTCGCAGACGATACACTACCTGGCATTGATCTTATTTATCCAGATCCTGGTTTTATATTAGATAAAAAAAAAGATTTAGAAGGAATAGTGCTTACGCACGGACACGAAGATCATATTGGTGCTGTTGTACATATT
>Ga0307986_10000875_pt1 | contig 22255 bp, 20 predicted proteins | sample EllFjometageno82_FD_203170 | JGI IMG/M metagenome (GOLD analysis project Ga0307986, IMG submission 203170) | Marine microbial communities from Ellis Fjord, Antarctic Ocean - #82 | ecosystem: Environmental > Aquatic > Marine > Unclassified | place: Southern Ocean | collected 2014-10-09
AGAGGTACGGATATGAAAACTCAAGAAAGGCATCCATTTCCACCCACACATAATCAAATAATTAATGCTATTGATTATCAAATTAAAAAATACAAATATAATAAAATATATCTTGTAACAGAAGATATGCAAAATTTATCAATTCTTAAAAAATATTATGATGATAAGATTTTAGTTTTTCATAATTCTTTTAGATCTAATAAGATTAATATTTTTGAACAAAGCTCAAGAAAAAATCATAGATATTTGATTGGTAAAGAGAATATTATTGACATGCTTCTTCTTGCTAAAACGAAAAAAATAATTTGTAGCAATTCTCACTTACCTGATGCTAGTAAATTTATTAGTTACCCAAAAAAAATAAAACTTATCAAAATTAAAAATGGTAATAATTCAGAAAATATTTTGATTGCTCAATGTCTTTGGTATATAAAAAAATATTTACCTGAATTCCTAGGTGGTTTTAAAATTTAATACTATTGTTTAAACTATCTTAATTTAACATATTCATCATTTTCAGTATAAAGAATTTTTCCAGTTCCATAATGAACATTTAGCATTAATCTTGATTTAGATTTAGGTGTCTCTCCTTTATGCAGACCATAGCTATCGACCATAAATAAAGATCCAGCTTTTCCTGTAAAGACTTTAGGGTTTGGATAATCGGCATAAACTTTACTATCTGGATAAAGTCTACATAATTTATACTCTGGTAGTTTATTTTTATGTGTTCCTGGTATGTAAATATGAGGTCCTGAATCAGAATCTACATCTGTTAAATAAATATATACTTTGAAAAATTTTCTAAAATCATTATCCCAATGAAAATATTGAGCATTTCGATACTTCTCTTGTTCAGTTATTTGCAAAGGGTTGGAAACAAAAAAAGTTGCATTCACTGAAAAATTATTGCAATTTAAATAGGCTCTTGCAAACTCCATGATTGTATCTGAAAATAAAATATTTCTTAATACAGATTCTTTATTTAAATCTACACTCCCTGTAAACCTACTAATATTTTGTTCTTTCAGTCTCTTAAAATAAATATTCAAGTCTTCATGATTTTTTTTTAATAAATCATTTTTATTGATATTATTCTCTTTTATATTGATATTATTCCTATCAAAAACATATTTTTTTATTTCATCTACTTGATCCTCTTTAATTTGAAACATCTTTGAATATCCAAATTTATCTACATCTTTTACAGCTTCATTATTGATTATGTGTTTATCATTTAAAAAATTACAATCTTTATTTGCATTATTTTTTACGATTTTAGAAATTTTAAAAAAATTCCTCAAGTAATTAAATGAAAAGAAGTATCGTATAAAAAATAGTTTAACAATAATGCTGGGACCATTTAATTTAATTAAATTAAAGTGTTTTATTATCTTAAAAGTATCTCTAATAGCATCTAATGTAATTTTTAATAAAAAGATGTTTTTTTTCAGAAGCATATTTTTGATTAATGGTATATTTTAAATAAAATAAAAATTATGGATAAAGATTATCACAATATACCAATTTTACTTCTTATTTATAACAGGGACCTATATTTAGTTAATCTCATAAAAATTTTAAATAAGATTAAACCCCAAAGAATATACATAGCAGCTGATGGCCCCCATTCAGCTGAAAATTCAGAGAAATGTGAAATAACTAGGAAAAAAATTGAAGAATTGATTACTTGGGAATGCACTATTGAAAAAAAATATCGTAGTGAAAATGTTGGTTGTAAAACAAATATAAACGAAGGTTTAGATTGGTTTTTTTATCATGAAAAAATGGGGATAATTCTTGAAGATGATTGTGATCCAAGTGAAAGTTTTTTTCATTATTGTGGAGAACTTTTAATCAAATATGAAAATGTAGAAAATATAAAAATGATCTCAGGGAACTTCTACTATGAAAATGAAATTTTAAATAAACAAAATACAAATAGTTATTTTTTTAGCAAAAGACCGGGAACTCATGGGTGGGCAACTTGGAGAAGGGCGTGGAATCAGAACAATCAAAAAATGTTTGGCTGGAATAAATTTATTGATTTTTTATGGTTATTTATTTTTTTTAAGTTTAATTTCGTAAAGTCTCACTATTTTTATAAAAAATTTAACGACTCTTACTTAAATAAGATAAAGTCTTGGGACTACCAATTATTATACTCAATATGGAAAAATAATGGTTTGATTATTAAGCCCTATAAACATCTGTGTAAACATATCGGATGGGGTAATGAGGCCACACACAGTAGGCATAGTGATACATTTCCTAAATTAAAAAAACAAGAGATTCAATTTCCTCTTACGCACCCAACAAAGATTAAATACAATAATTATTTTGATAAAATTGAAGATATAAAATTGAGAAAACTTAATTTTTTTGATTACCTTTTATATAAAGTTAAGAATAATAAAATTATACAAAAAGTTATTAACTAATAATTCAAATTTTCTTAAAACATATTAAAATATTTATTAACGAACTATATCTATATTTGATAAGTCATAAATTTAATTACAGGTTCTTTTGAGAATCAAACCAATCAATAGTCTTCTTTAGCTCATCCTCAAATTTAGAAAATTTTTTTAAATTTAGATATTTAGTAATTTTTGTATTGTCACCATGTGTTTTGAATACATCGGCTTTATTTTTTGGAATATTTTTGATATTTAATTTTCCCTTATATTTCTTTAATAGTTGAACTAAAGATTTGATGAATATTGGTCTATTTGCACATATATTAAATACATTGTGTTTTAAAATTTTTTTTCTACTTAATTTTTCTAAAATATCAACAATATCATTAATGGAAGTAAAATCTCTATAATGAATTCCACCATTATTTAATTGAAATATTTTGTTATTTTTATTTTTACTAAGAAGTTTAATGATAAACATATCTGGTCTACCCCATGCACCAAATACTGTAAAAAAACGAAGACCAATACTATTGATACTGTAAATTCTTGAATAATAATCAGCAATTTGTTCATTGATAAGTTTTGAATATCCGTAGATATTTTTTGGAGATGTTACGCCTGTTTCCTTTAATGGGAATTTTTTTGACTCTCCATAAACAGAACTTGAAGACGCATAAATAAATTTATTTATTTTATTTTCTTTAATACAATTTATTAAATTTAAAAATCCATAAATGTTCACGTTAATATATTTTTTTGGATTTATTAAGGAATATCTAACTCCTGCTTGTGCAGCAAAGTGAAAAACCATATCAAAATTTTTATTTTTAAAATATTTTTTTAAATTGTTATTATTTGTAATATCAATTTTTGAAAATAAAAAATTTTTATTTTTATTTAAAATTGCAATTCTCTTTTTTTTTAATGAAACACTATAATAATTATCGTAATTATCTATACCAAATACTTCAACATTTCTTTGTTTATCAATTAAATAGTTTGCAAGAGAGAAACCAATAAAACCTGCTACACCTGTTATTAATATTTTCATAATATTTTTATCTTTTAAAGTTTTTTAATATTCTTTAAATATTTTATAATAAATATTATTAATACTATTATTTTGTTTTGTTTGTTATTTAATCTAATCTTAATAGTTTCCATAAAATGATCTACAAATTTTGTAGTGCTTGAAAATCCACCTCTTCTAAAAACTCCAAAAACTTCCTTTTTTTTTGTGGCCATCCCTTTTAATTTTTTATTTACAATCATTCTGTAAAAATAATCATAGTCTGCTGAATACTTAAATTCAGTATTATAGAATCCAACTTCTTTTGCAGCTTTTTTTTTAATAAAAAAACCAGTTGAGTGACTGCTATAAAAGCCCCATGTAAAGAAAATTTTCCAAGGTTTGTATCCATGTAATATGCCCCAATGCTTTTTTACACTTCCAAAAATAAAATCTATTTTAGGATATTTAGTATAATACTTCACTAACGTAGAAATAGCGTCATCAAGCAATATATCGTCTGCATTTACGAAACCAATCATATCTCCACTTGCATATGAAAGTCCTCTATTGAAACCATAATAAATACCACGATCTTTCTCTGAACACCAAAAATCTATACTATTTTCATACTTTTTTATAATATCAATTGTGCCATCTGTTGAACCGCCGTCCACTATGATGTATTCAATATTCTTATATCTTTGATTAATAACACTTAAAATAGTCTCTTCTAAATATTTCTCCCCATTTAAAACTGAGGTTATAATTGTTATTAATGGTTTTTCTCTAACGCTTACCTTTGTGGTATTTCTTAATCTTTGGCCACCATGTAATTTATTATTTTCTCTATTCTCTAGTGTCATATCAATTAAAAATACTTATCACTTATCATATTGTTTATTATAGTTTTTACATTTATCACTGGGATTGCATTAAATTTTTTCTTAAGTTTTTTTGGATTAGAGCAGCTAAATTTAATGTCATCTTTACGAATAAATTTTTTATTAATCTTAATATTATTTTTTTTTATATTAAATAAAATAAAAAAATGATTTATCAAATTCTTTAATTTTTCAGAATGACCTGTTCCAATAATAAAATCTTCTGGTTTATTTAGTTGCATAATTTTATAAATAAAATTTACATGTTCGGGTGCCCAGCTCCAATCTCTAGAAATATTAATATTTCCTACTTCCAATTTTTTATTGGGCCTTCTTTTTACATAATCTGAGATTTTTTTTAAGATGTAATTTTTGGGTCTAAGTGGAGAATCATGGTTAAATGAAAACCCATTAACTACCCACATTCCTAAATTATCACGATAATTTTTGACTATGTGGCTATTAACGGTCTTGGATAGGGCATAAGGACTATTTGGCAAAAAAGGACTATTTTCATCAATTAATTTTTTAGATGATCCAAAACATTCTCCAGTAGCCGCATTATAGATTTTTATTTTTTTATTAATTAACCTACAGCTTTCAAGTATATTAATTATGCCTTTAGTATTTGCAATAAGAGTTTCTTCGGGGTGTTTAAAAGAATATGAAACTGACGAAATACCTGAGAAATAATAAATTTCATTGCAGTTTGTTAATTTTATAATTTTTTTTACTTCATTTTCATTTTGTGGGTTTACTTTATGAATCTTAATCGCTTTGGTAATTCCAACTTTTTTAAAATTAGAAATATTATTTCTTTTTACCCTGGATGTTCCTATCACTGTATAATTCTTATCTATTAACAATTTAGACAAATAAATGCCATCTTGTCCAGAAATACCAAATATTAACGCGATTTTTTTTTTATAAGACACTACTATAAACTTTTAAGGTTTCTGTAGCACATTTATTCCAGGTAAATTTTTTATTTTGCAAAAATCCTCTTTCAATTAATATATTACGTTTTTCATTTGAAAAAACAACTTCTTCAATAGAATTAGTCATACTATCAATGTCATTTGGGTTAAAATAGTTTACAGCATCACCTCCTACTTCTTTCATGGAGGATGTATTGCTACAAGCTACAGGACAGCCCAACGACATCGCCTCAATAATTGGTAGGCCAAATCCTTCATATAGCGATGGATAAACTAAAGCTATACTGTTTAAATAAAGTTTTTTTAATAATTCATCATTTCCTTTGATGAATGTTATATTTTCTAAATTAATTTGTTCATTTTTTAAAAATTCCAATTCTTGTTTCGTAAATGGAAATATGCCAAAGCAAACTATTTTAATTTTATTTTTTAATAATCTTGAGCGAGAAATTGATTTTATAAAATTATCAAAATTTTTATATCCAAACCTATCACCTACAAAAAGTAAATATGGTTTATTTTTTTCTTTGATTAATTCACTCTTATTATAATAAAATTTACTTGCAAGATAGATTACGGAAGTTTTATTTCTATCTACTTTGTAATAATCTATTAATTCATTTTGTGTATTCTTTGATATACAAATTATACGATCTATAGAATCTAAAGATTTTTTTTTAAGATTTTTTTTGTTATAGAATTTTTCATGTATCAAGTCATATATTGTAATAATCTTTTTTACATTATTAAAGTTAAATAATTTATTATAATAGGTATAATGAATTATTTGTGGCTTAAACTTCTGAACATAATATTCAAAAAATAAATCATTAAATCTTGTAATAATTTTTGTAGTAAATCTTGGTATTCTATCAATTTTTTTTCCAATAATAGTATTTTGATTTTTAAGTTCTTTTAGCACTTCACTAATATGTATTGGAGCAGCAATTTTAGTATTATATTTTTGTTCAATTAACTTATCAAATAGATTGCAATAATAACTTGATATGCCTCCATATTTTTGTAACAAAAATATTTGGTAATCATATAAGATTTTCATATTTAAATATTAAAGAATGTTATCTAATTTTTTTATTTTTTATAAATCTTTTTATTTTTTAATTGATAGATTTCATCACAATTCTTAAGAATGCTTGATTTGTGGCTAATAAATATAACCATTATTTTCTTTTTTAATTTATTTAGTAAAGATATTATTTCTTTCTCATTTCTAGGATCTAATCCATTAGTTGCCTCATCTAACACTAAAACTCTAGGTTTTCGATACAGGGCTCTAGCAATTGCAATTCTTTGTTTTTGTCCACCAGAAATTCTTGATGCTCTTTCACCAATAACAGTATCTAAACCTTTGGGTAGGCTATTAATAAATTCTTTTAAATCTGCATCTTCAATAACCTTATTAACTAATTTTAAATTAATTTGATTTTTAGGAACTCCAAAGGCAATGTTATTTTTAATTGAATCATCTAACATAAAAACATCTTGTTGAACGTAACCTATTAGAGCATACCAATTATATTTTATTTTTTTTAGATATAAATTATTTATTTTAACTTCACCCTTAGTGGGTGTTTTTAACCCCATCAAAATATCTAATAATGTAGTCTTGCCAGCGCCACTTCTTCCTGAAATTCCTGTCAAACTATTTCCAGAAAGTTTCCAATTAAGATCTTCCAGACATGCTTCTTTTGATTTTGGATAAATAAAACTAATATTTTTTAAATGTATATTTGTCAATTTACCTATTTTAAGGTTTTTGATAAATTTTTTTGGTTCTTCTTGATTTGCATTCAGTGTTCCCATTGATGAAATTAGTGTTCTGACTGCTTCAGTAGCACCTCTGAACTTATTTGTTAAACTTACGATTTTCCCTAATGATGGTAATAATCTGAAAATTGCTGCTCCGAATAAAAATAAAAATGGTGATATCTTTAGTGAACCGTCCACAAATACAAAATTTAGATTAAAGAACAATAATAAAAAAAAAATAGCTACAACTTCTAATAAATATCTAGGGTATAAAACAACTATACCTAGTTTGTATGTTACAGAGCTAAGTAATGAAGTATTCCCTTTAATTAATTTTTTAAAAAAATTTTCTTTATTAAGAATCTTAATATCTTTTATTCCAGCGTATGTATGCTGTATATTTTTAGTTAAAAACAGATTTTGATCGTGTAAAGTCTTTGAATACTTCAATACTCTAGATCTATTAAATTTGATCATTGCTAATGTAATTATGCCAAATATAGAAAATGCTAAAATTGTAGATTGTGGATTGTAATAAAATAGAATTAAAACAAAAATTATAAATACAAGTACTTCAAGTATTAAGCTGAAAATAGAAAAAATAAAAATATTAGTATAAATATTACAATTCCCTATGATGTTGTTAATAAATGAACTTGAATTTTTTGATAAAATACTAATTACAGATTGATTTAGATATTTATCATAAACTTCAGTTCTTAAGTCAGCTATAATTTTTGCAATAAAGTTTGCTTGATATTTGCTTAGCATAAATAAATATAAGTTTTTAATAACAAATAATATAAAAAAAATTGCTGTTGCAAAATAAACTATATTTACTTCTCCTAAATTAAAAAAATTAAAAAGCTCAGAATTTTTTTTTAAATAAGTGTAAACAAAATTGTTTCCATCTATTAATGAGCTGGCAAGAGGTAATATGGCTGTCAAGCTAAGTACTTCTAAAAAAATTCCCAGTAATATGAATATAGAGATTATATAAAATTTTTTTTTAAAATGTGGCTTAAGCAATGATAAAGAAAGATCAATTTGATTTTTCTTTTTTTTAAATATGTTCATTAGTTGAATTTTTTTATGATGCTTTTATAAGTAATTAATAAATAAAACTAGTAAAAATTCAAGAATTGATCACTAGCTAAAATAGAATAATTTATCTAAATGCTAATAAAAATTTTATTTATTTTCATTTACTTGTTTAAAATTGAGAATATCTGCTAATTAATTTTAACTATTATTCTTTATTAAAGCTGTAAGTTCTTTAATTGATAAATAATGATGGTTATTTAAACTATTATAAAAAAAACGCAATATTAATTGGTTATGGTTTTTTAGTTGAGGCTTTTGAAATGTTTAAGAAAATAGAAAAAAAATAAAAATAAAAGATAGACATAATTTGAAAATTTTTTTTAAAAAACATTTACCAAAATCAATACTCAAAACTATTTAACTGATCAATAAAAGTATCGCCTAAATGGTTGAAGTTTATTCTATGATCGTCAGAAGCAATAAATTTTTTAAGACCTTTAATAGATCTATCATGCATTTTCTTATCAAATCTAGTTAACCAGTAATAATAAAAGATTTCTCTATATAAATTTGTTTTTCCTGAACAAAATTCTATTATGTCTTTCCAATCTTTAAATAGCCAATTATCAGAATAGTAAATTTCATTCATAAAAAAATAAATTAATAATTCTTTTTTATTAAAATTCTTTTTAACTTTATCCAAATTCAATAATATTTTTTTAAGTTCTGAGACATTTTTAGGGTTTATAGAGAATGAAAAATCCATATGAGGGTTAGATAATGATGAATTAATAGTTGGGATTTTAAAGTATGCATATTCAGCACACACTGAACCTGAGCAGGTAACTGCAAAATTAATTCCTTCAGAAATAATTTGGCTGTGTGAAGATTTATTATCCAAATATTTAATATGCTTATATTTTTTTTTTAATAAATTTTTTATTATCCTTTCAGTATTATCCCAATATTGATTAAGATCAGGGTGAAGCTTGATGTACCAATCATAATTAGTTTGTTTAGAAATTTCTAAAATAGATATTAACCATTCATAAAAGTCTGGATATAAATGAAGGCCTCTCGTATGAGGAGCATCTGAAAGTGCATGGGGACAAATTAAGATTTTTAACCTTTTACTTTTTTTAATTAATCTATTTTTTTTATAATTATTTTTTGAAACAAAGGATTTTTTTCTATACGCATTACTAGATAAAAAAATATCTTTACCTGATCGTTTCTGATTTTTTTCAAATGATAATTTTAACATTTCATTGGTTTTAGCTAGCGCTAATTTTTTCTGTTTATTGCTTAATTTTGCAAATGATTTTTTAAAAGTTAAATTTTCATTATCAGAATATAATATTTTTTTCGTTAATCTCCTTAGTCTTATTGGACCAGCAATTAAACATGTTGAATTATACTTCAGTCCAATTCTTATTGGGATTGTAGAATTGTACACTGCTTGCGATACAATCACTCCCTTTACTTTATTTTTTTTAAAAAAATTATCCCAGAAGTAAAAATAAAGAATACTTTTTTCTAAAAATTTAATAAAACGTGGGTCTAAAACTTCTATTGTTGGTAGTTTATAAATTCTTAAATATGTATCGTATATTAAATCTCCTATTAAGACTCTTTCTAGTTTTAATTTAATTATATCATCCTTATTTTTAATCTTTTTTTTAATGGAGTCTATATTTTTTCTAAATCTTAAAAGTATTTGAGGGTCAATGTTATTTAATTCAATAAATTTTTGTACACCAAATGATGAATAAATGCTGTAAGATTTAAATTTAAAAAACTTGTTCAAATATATGTAGATTTTATCAATAAAACTAAATCCAAATAATAGTTTTGAAAGTCCATTTTCGGCATAAGCATAGATTTCACTATTATATTTTCTTGAAAGTACAGATGATGCATAAGCGATTGAGATATGGGTAGATGTCCACTTATTAAACTCTACTAAAATTATGCCAGAACTTTTATTAATATTATTGCAGAATAGTTTTTTAAATTTTTTTTTTACTAAAAATTTAATATAAATATTTTTAAAAAAATTATTTATTTTCATTTCAAATAAAAAAATATAGATATTTAAACAAAGTTAACTGTTATCTTTTATTAGAGTTTTAAGTTCTTTAATTGATAAATAGTCTTTATTATTTAGACTATTATATGAAAAATTTCTGTCACATTTTTTTCCTTTATGACCATCAAACTTATTAATAAAATCTTTAATCGAAGTTTTTTCATAACTTTTTGTAGAAGATAGAATTATATAATAATTTTTAAACTCGATAGTATTTAAAGAGTCGGAATTAGTAACTAAATCTTCATGAATTTTTTCTCCTGGTCTAGATCCAATTAAATTTATTTTACATTGTGGTGCAACTGCTTTTGCTAAATCTAATATTCTGTATGAGGGAATTTTAGGAACAAATAATTCACCTCCCCACATATTACTTATACATTTAATAACAAACTCTACACCTTCAGACAAAGTTAAGGAAAATCTTGTCATATCCTTATCTGTGATATTTATTACTCCACTTATTTTTTGTTTTTCAAAACTTGGGATCACTGATCCTCTAGACATCATAACGTTGCCATATCTGACAACAGAAAAATATTTATTTGGTATGTAATTATTTGCTGATATGAACAATTTATCTGCTGTTAACTTTGTTGCACCATATAGATTAATTGGTGCTGCAGCTTTATCTGTACTAAGTGCAATTGCTAAGCTTACTTTGGACTCGTAAATAGCATCAATAACGTTTTGGGTTCCCATTACATTCGTTTTTACAACTTCAAATGGGTTGTACTCAGCTGTTTCAACTTGTTTTAGTGCTGCTGCATGAATTACAATATCTACGTCTTTCATTGCGGTCTTTAATCTTGGTAAATCTCTAATGTCTCCTATAAAAAATCTTAATTTTTTCTTATCTTTTTTTAGCCTTTCTGCCATTTCAAATTGTTTCAATTCATCTCTACTAAAAATAATAATTTTTTTAGGATTAAAATCTTTTAGAATTGTTTTTATAAAGTGTTGTCCAAAAGACCCTGTGCCACCAGTTACAAGAATATTTTTATTGGTGAATATTTTTTTTTTAATGTCCATGTTTATGCATAATATCTTTAATTATTTTTACAATGTAATCAATCTTTTTTCTAGAAAGATCATAATATATTGGTAGTGAGATTGCATTATCATAATAGCTAATAGTTCCCTTAAAATTTTTAATATCTATTTTTCGATTCAATATTTTTTCAAACTTAAATATTGGAATATAGTGTTGTTGTACTATAATTTTTTTCTCAAGCAACAATCTAATTAAAAAATCTTTATTAATTTTCATTTTCTTAAAGTTAAAAAAAGCAATTAGCAAATGATATGATGGACTTATTTTTTCATTAAAATTGATAATGCTAACTTCTTTTTGTGAATCAATTAGCTTTTTTTTATAATAATTATATATTTTTTCTCTTTTTAAAACAAAATCATGAATTCTACTTAATTGTGAAGTTGCTAAAGCACAGCTGATATCACTCAATCTATAATTATACCCGCAGAATTTAATATCGTATATCCAATGTTTTTTTGTTCTTTGAATACCATGAGATCTTAATAATAAAATTTTTTTATTTATATTTTGATTGTTAGTGCAAATGATACCTCCTTCACCAGCAGTTATGGTCTTAACTGGATGAAGAGAAAAGACTGCTATATCAGAATGTTTGCAAGATCCAATCTTGTAAAATTTATTGGACACTTTATACTTAGCACCTAATGCATGGCAGGCATCTTCAATCAAAAAACATTTGTATCTACTTTTTATTTTGTGAAATTTTACTATGTTGAGTGGGTATCCACCTAGGTACATAGTTACAATAGCTTTAATTTTTTTTAGTTTATTTAATTTGATACATTGTAATATCAACTTAGGACTCATTTGACCTGTATCACTATCAACATCACATAAATAAATATTAGCACCTAATAATGAAAGCATGTTATATGATGCAATAAAATTTATAGCTGGAATAATTATATTGTCATTTTTCTTAACATCTATTGACAAGAATGCTAAATGAAGTCCAGCCGTTGCACTACTACAGGCAAGAGAATATTTTGACCCAAAATATTTTTTTGATTTCTTTTCAAATTTAGTTACATGGGACCCTGTTGTAATTAGATTAGATTCAAGAGCTTTTAGGACTGATTTTTTATCATCTTTATTAATTGATTGTCTTCCATATGGTATAAATTTCATAATGATTATTTTTAAAGCACTAGTTTAATAAATCCTTATATTCCATTAAAAAATTTTTTGAAACAAAAGTATTTTTTGGTCTTCGATGTAAATAAAAATCTTCATATAAATCCCAAAATTTATTGTTCAATTCATTATGATTAAGTTCAGATTTATTTATTATATGTTCATGCATTTCATTAATAGCACTATAAATTTCATTTTCAGAATTATCCAAATAATCATAGCCCAAATCATTTAATTTTTTTTTGGTATTGTGTGGATTTAATAAATCTTTTTTAAAAACTTCTCTAAAAGGTACAATTTTTTTTGAAATAAAGTTAATTATTTTTTTAGGTAAAATTATTGGTGTATAATTTAGTAGATATGAAAGTGCTATATCAACAAAATTTAAAGATAACACTTTCTTTCGATTAATTTTTGGAATTAAATCAATTCCACTACTCGTGCTAACCATGTAGCTACAGTGAAATAATAAATAAATATCTAAAAAATCTGATTTATTATCACTATAAGCATAATCATAAATTCTAGGATTTTTACTATTTAGAGGGTTATTTAAATCTAACCTAGACATTCTTATTGCAGCAAAATCTTTTTTACAAATCTCTTCAATACCTTTAAGTTGTGTGTATATGCTTGCATTCCTAATGGTAGGAGGATCATTATGGTAACAACTAGTTCGTGAAAAAAAACACATGTATTTCTTGTTTTCAAAACCTATGTTTTTAAGAAATTTTAAACCAAGTTGCTCTTCACTATTTGAAAATGAAATTCTAGGTTTAGAAATTTCTAAGACATTATGAATATCAGATGTTTGCCAGTTGCCAATTATATTATCTGGTGTTTTCCAATGTCTATATTCAGACAAAAATAGATTCCCTAATAGACTATATTTATTACTTAAATTAAAAATTTTTTCCAAGATTATCCTTGGACCTAAATAAATGATCTCAGACCATTTTTTAAATAAAAAATTATTACTAATTTCTCTATTTGGAAACCAAATGTAAAATATTTTATTATTTACTTTTTTATTTAGAACCTCACACAAGAAAATCTCTACGGACAAAGAAAAGTGTCCAATTTTTCTTGTTTCAAGTTCTATAATATTAAACCTAAAAAAAATTCTTAAAAAAAGTAAAACTATTAAGATTGGATAAATCAACAGGATGTATATAAAGAAAATATAAAATTTTTTATATATTTTTTTCAAAACCATAATTTTTTTTGTAGATACATAGTTTGTTTCTAAATTTTTAAAAAACCTTAGCTACTCTTAATTTATTGATTTATAAAAAATATTTATATTTTTTTTATAAATAAATAAAAAATTTTTTCTATTATTTTTCATCTTGATTTTTGCTTGTTCGTATCCCCAGGACTGTAAATAATTTATGACTTTTTTATCATTATCTTGAATTAATATAACTGGTTTATTTTTTTTTATTGTATTTTTAGCTCCTCTTAAGACTTGCATTTCATGCCCTTCAACATCAATCTTTATAAAAGATATTTTATTTTTTATCTTTAAATCATCTAATCTGATTGAATAGTGATAGAGGCTACCCTTTTTATGAACCTTAGATGCTGTATATGTGTTGAACAAAACTTTATTTCTAATAGATGTTTTTACTTCATTCATCTTTAATAATTTTGTTTTATCAGAAAGTGCTATATTAAATGGAATAATATTTTTGGCTTCATGAATAAATATTAAAGATATGAATGTTAAATAATTTCTTAAAATTGGCTCGAAAGAATAGACCTTTCCTTTATGATCAACTATTTTAGATAATTCAAAGCTATATCTCCCTATGTTTGCTCCTATATCTACAACACTATCATTTTTTTTTATAAATTTTTTTAATATATAAAATTCAGGCTCTGAGCTTACTAGTTTATTTTTCTTTAACTGGTTGTAAAAAAATAATATTCCAAAAAAAAAACTTAATTTATCAAATGCTATTTTTAACATTATGAATTTTGCATAGTTTTATGCAAATCTATCCATGTTGTTCTTGAGCTTTCAATACTTTGACTTTTCATAAAAATCTTTGCTTCTTTTGCTGTTTCTATTAAGTAAGCTTTACCTTTTCCACTAATACCTTCAAGTGCAAAATGAAATTCAACATTCTCCATATTTTTTATTAATTCTTCTAATTCATTATTTTTAACTGGAAGCTGGTGAATAGAGCACATAATTATTTTAGACAGTTTTCTTTCTTTGTGCAACCATTGAACGGTAGCTAATGTGTTCGACTTCAGTGGTTCAGGGATTGCCAGCTCTACAACTAAATTGTTTCTTTGAGCGTAGTTATTTGTAATCATGTTTTGTCCATTTGCTGGTATTTTAAATGGTCCAATATTTATATCAGTTGTAATGGTTGCTATGGTCATAATTTTTTTTGAATAATATCAATTCAATTTATAAAATTTTAAATAATCACTATTTTTTTGAAGTAAGGGTTTATCACTACTTTGAAATCTTGCAGTACAAGCGATACGAGCAAACTCTGAATCAAATGCAATATTTCCATGAAGCACAAATGGATTAAATACTACTGCTTGACCAAAATTTAATTTTTCTGGCTTTCGTTCTGACATCATGTCTAACACCAAGGGTCCATTAACAATTCCAATTTTTTGTTCTTTTTTCATAATTTCTAATGATTGTTTTTGATCAAAATAATAAACACCACTATTTTCCTCTAAGTCATGAAGAGGTGTCCATATTATAAAGCTAAAGGGAGATATGCCTGACATTAATTCATAGTGTGGCCATTGCTTTGCTTGACCTTCTCCAGGAACATTCATAACTATTGTGGCTCTCCTCTGAATGAATAATTCTTTGCCACATAAAGACTCGACTAATTTAGGACAAGAATTTATAATCGTCTCCGATAAATTATTAAATTTTGAAAGATCTATCATACATTGATTTACTTCTGATTTAGACATTTTTGCTATTTTCTTTCTAGCAAAATCCATATCATTTTTTAAATTGTTTGAAATGTTGATATTTTTAATAAAAGATTTTTTTAACTCATTAAGTAAAATCATATCTTCAATTTCAATAACTGCGTAACCTTGTCCTTGAGTAAGTTCTTTATATATATCCATAAATATAATTTTATAAACTACAAATATTCAAACACAAGGATTTGGATCCGATAAATGAATATCCTCTATTTCTTTTGATATTTCTTTGTTCAAATTTATGTCTAGAGATTTTATATTATCTTCTAAATTTTCAATAGATGTGGCACCAATTATACTGCTTGTTACAAATGGTCTGCTAATAACAAATGCATTTGCTAAAGTGCATGGATTTATATTGTATTTTTTTGCAAGTTTTACATATTTTTTTACTGCTGTCTCCCCTCTGCTAGTAAGATGTCTTGAGAACCTGCCTGGCCACATAGTATATCTACAATTTTGGGGTCGATTTCCATCAATATATTTTCCACTTAATCTTCCCCCTGCAAGTGGAGAATAAGCTAAGAGGCCACATTGCTCCCTAATTGATACTTCTGAATTAGCAATATCAAAAACACGATTTAATAAATTATAACAATTTTGGACCGACATCATTCTTGGGAGATTTTTTTTTTCTGCAATTTTTAAAAAATTTAATATACCCCAGGGAGTTTCGTTAGACAGACCCACATATCTTACTTTTCCTGATTTAATTAAACTTTCTAAATTTTCCAGTACCTTCTCCATTGGTGTCCAATAATCCTTAGGATCATATTCAAAATCAAGCTGTCCAAACATTCCTACTTTTCTTTCGGGCCAATGCAATTGATATACATCTAAATAATCTGTCTTAAGTCTCTTTAGACTTCCATCAACAGCTTTATCAATATTTTCCTTATCAAAACGAAGTTTTTCACCACCACCTCTAATCCACGCAAGTTTTGAAGCACCTATTCCTGTAGGATGGTTTGAGGCTACTTTAGTTCCAATTATAATTTTATCTCTATTTTTTTTAATTTTTATCCAATCTCCAATTATTTCCTCAGTCTTGCCACAAGTTTCTTTTTTTGGATAAACGGGGTACATTTCAGCTGTATCAAAAAAATTTATTCCTTGTTCAACTGCATAGTCCATTATCTCAAAAGCTTCTGAGGGTGAGTTTTGTTCTCCAAAAGTCATTGTCCCTAGACCAATTATACTAATATCAATATCTGAGTTTCCTAATTTTTTAAATCTCATATAATTTTTATTTTCTTTTAAGATTTAGTTTTTTTGAGTTTGTAAAAGAATAATATCCTTTATACCCAGCATATTTCATTATTTTTTTCCATTCTTCTTTTTTGTAAAGTAAACTACCTATAACAGTCCAATCTTTAAATAACCAATAATCCTTTTCAGTTTCATAACTTGCTAGAGTTATAAAGCTTTTTCCTTTTGATAGTCTTTGAATATTTTTTAATAATTGGATTGCATCACTAAGAGTGTGGATGTAAACAACTCCCAATGCAATAATACAATCAAACTTACTATGAATTAAGCTAAGGTCTGAAAAACTTGTAAATTTTTTAATCAATTTTTTAACAGGTTTAATAGTTTTGCTGACAGCGTATTTAGATGTCTCAAATCCTGAAACTTTAATTTTTGGATTAATCTTCTTTATCTCGTGTATTAAAAAACCTTTTTCACTAGCTAATTGAAGTATTTTTGAATTATCTTTTAAATCAAATTTTTTTATTATTTTTTTTGCAACACCACTCCACCTCCCATCATATTTTAATCCACCATATCCAAAGTTTCTGTCTCCATCAAAAAAAAGATTTCCTCTTTCTGAGGCAATTATTCTATGTTCTATATTTCTTATTCCCTTTCCTACAAATCTTTTAACTTTTGTTTGAGAATAATCAGATAGTAAGTTGTATTCCTTCATTATATTTTAATTTTTACCATCTATTATGAACATCTACTTTTATTAATTCATCGTAAATAGAGTTAATTTGTGGGATAATATCTGAAATATCCCTTAAATCTGATGTACTCGTATTCATTTCTACTTGAAATTTATCTTCCGCTCCTGGAATTACTACACTGACAGCATCATGAGAAAGAATCCATTTGAGAGCTAAAGTGGCTAATGAAAAACCATCTGGTAAAAGTTTTTTTAATCTTTCAACGGCCTTTAAACCATTTTCAAAATCTACACCAGAAAAAGTGTCTCCAACATCGAAGGCTTTTCCATTAATATTATAATTACGATGATCATTTTCAGCAAATTTGGTGTCTTTATCAATTTTGCCTGTTAATAACCCACTTGCGAGTGGTCCTCTTACAATTATTGCTACATTTTTCTTTTTGGCTTCACTAAAAAAAGCTTCTGCAGGTTTTTGTCTAAATATATTGAAAACTATCTGAATACTTTTAACATTAGGGTTTTTAATGGCTTCCATTGCGTCAGATACTTTCGAAACACTCACTCCATAATTGATGACTTTTCCTTTTTTGACTATTTCATCCATCATTTCATAAGTCTCTTTTTTCGCAATGATTTCTGATGGTGGGCAATGCAGTTGCAGAAGATCAATACTGTCCACTCCTAAATTTATTAAAGATCTATCTATAAATTCTTCCATTGATTCTTGTTTATATCCTTTTTGATAGTCGGTACCCCGCACCCTTCTTCCAACTTTGGTGCTAACATATATTTTTTCTGATGTAGATTTGATAATTTCAGATAAAAATTTTTCACTTCGTCCATCTCCATAAGTGTCTGATGTGTCAAAAAAATTTATCCCTTTATCAAGGGTCTTTTTAAGAAGTTCATTTACATCTTTTTCTGAAACAATATTACCCCATCCCCATCCAAGTTGCCAACAACCTAGGCCGACCTCTGACACGCTCCAACCAAGATCTGAAAATTTTCTATATTTCATTATAAATTATCTAGGCACACTGTAAGTCAAGAATTAATATTAACATTTTTGATTTATATTAATTCTTGTACTTTGGCCTGAGCCAACTTGGCTTTTTCTATATGTGCCAGTCTTTCTGCATCTGATTTATTAGGTGGATCATATTTGTCAAATACATTTGCTACATTCTGAGAAAAATCTTCTCCTAATTTAGTTAATTTTATACCTTCATCTGATACTGTGACTATACCATCCTCAATCATTTCAGCCAAATTTTCTATTTCTTTTTTAAAATAATTTTTGGCTTCAATTTGAAAGTACTCTTTAAAATATTTAAAATCTATTTCTAGAAAGCTTTTAATATGCTGTGTTGCGTGCTGTCTAATAGCATCATCCTTAGATAATTTCATTCCTCTAAATATTGGAAATTTTCCTTTATCAAGACATTTTTTATAAGAAGTTATATCGTAGAAATTTTGTGCATAATAATCATCCCCTAAATTAACTTTTGAAGAGCTTCCAACTGCTATATAATTAACTCTACCTCCAGGTTGGTGTCCAGTTGCAGCATACCAAGCTGTTCTATCATTAAATGCTTTAGTCATTGGATCATCAGGTAATGCATAACTCTCAAAACCTACACGAATATAACCACCTTTAATTAATTTCTCATCTACAACATCCATCATTTCTTTTCTCTCAAGAAAATCTGGCAAAGGACCTTCTGCAACCATTTTTAACGAATATTTAGCAACCCAAGGCTTGTAGGCCATTAAAGAGACTTGAACCAGTGTTGGTTTAAGTTCATTAATTTGATCACACGTTTTTGCCATTGACTCTGGAGTTTGGGCTGGCTGTCCAACTAATAAATCAAAAGCAATAGTTTTATAGAGTTTTCTTACTTCTTTTGTAAGAATTTTTTCAAAAAGTTCTGCTGGCTGTATTCTGTTAACTCTTCTTTGAACATTTTCATCAAAATCTTGCATACCAAACGATATTCTGTTCGCACCACAGACTTTAGCATTATAAATTAACCTATCCTCGTCAACTCTTCTTGGGTCAGATTCAATTGTAAAATTACCAACACTAGACCAGTCAAATAATCTTTTTAACTTATCTACTAAATATTTTAAATCTTCTTTATTTAAAATAGTTGGAGATCCTCCACCAAAATAAACAGTTCCAACATTAAGCTTAATATTATTTTCATTTAAATGATTAAATAACATATCTATTTCTTTATATAGATAGCTTAAATAATCTTTTACTTTTTCATAGTCATTCGTAATGGTTTTGCTGCAAGTACAGAACCAACAAAGTTGCTCACAAAAAGGAATGTGAACATAAAAAGTGATTTTTTTGTCAGGGTTTTTGGGAATCCAATCAATTAATGATTTTTTATAATCTTCACTATTAAATTCATAACTCCAATGATCGCATGTTGGGTATTCTGCATAATTAAATACAATATCTTGGTGATATTTTTTAATTAAACGTGGATCTAGGCCTAAATATCTTTTTATCATTACTAATTATCAAACTACCTTACTCTTAATTTCTTGTCATTACTTTTTTTTACTACTTTGAGTTTACTAACTCTTTCACTGTGATATTTTTCTAAAGATTTACTCGTTATTCTCTTTTTTTTCATATTAGAGTCAGTTGTGAATAATCCCATCCACCATCTTCCAATACCTGAATTCCAATTATACTTTTTTTTTGAAGCGTTTTTATCAATTGGGAATACACCATGTTCAATAGTAGGACAAAATAAAGACATATCTCCTAAACCAATATATTTTTCAATATCAATATTCTTATTATTTTCTCCTAAACAATAAAAGCCACCTGTAGAAAAATTTTTATTTTTTTTCGAGCTAAGGTAGCATGATATAGCCAAATGATTATTACTAGTGGGATCAACATGTTTTTCCACACCACCAAATCTAGGTGGATAACAAACGATTTGGATTCTATCTATACTGCCATTCTTTGGTGTATTGTTTTCAAACTCTCTAAAATTAAGACCAGCAACATACTTAGAGTAACGCCATCTTTCATAAATTCTTTCATTAAATTTGCAGGGATCATTATTCCAAGGGAAAAAATATGTAGTATGTCTAACTGCTCCTACAGAATAATTTTTTGCTTTTTCTGGTGTAATTATTCTGTGAAAATCAGGACAATTTTCTCTCATTTCATGGAATTTTTCTGGATTTTCAATCCAGTATTTTTTTACTTTAGTCTTTATTTCCTGGACAAAATCTTCTGAAAATGCCTTTTTTACAATTATCACTTTTCCATCTAAAAAATTAGATACAAATTCTTTCGCAGTATCGTGATTAAATTTATCACTTAAGAATTTAAATTTTTTGTAAGATATTTCTATTACCCCAGAACATCTATTGGGTAATTTTTTTACTTTAAGCAAGTCATTCCATATTTTGCTATATTTTGAAGCCATAATTTATTTTTCTAGTAAATAAAGTATATATATTGGTATTCTACAAATTTCTATCAATTATTTTTGTCACAGATGTAGTGCTAAACTTTAAAATTTTTTTAATTTTTTGAACAGATATTAAATAAGATTTTTTTTCATTTTTTAGCGAAAAAATCTCACTACTTGAATTATAATATTTTTTAATCTTTTTAATTGTTGGTCCTAACTTTACAGATCCAGACGCTGATAAATTAAATGTGTTTCTAATTATTTTATTACTTTTTATAATTTTTGTAATTAATTTTGTTATTTCTTCAACGTCTATAACACTATTAAAATTGCTTTTTACATTATAAATTTTAATCTTTTCATTATTCTTAATTTTATTTATTATTGTTTTAAGCCAAGGCCTACTATAATTTTTTGATGAACACAGTACACCTGGCAGTCTTAAATTAATAAAATCAATGGGTTGATTATATAGCAAATACTCAGAAATATATTTTGTTCTTCCTAGCAAATCTTGATTGATTGGGGTGTAGTCTTCGTTTAATAATTTAGCATTTATTGTTCCATAAACAGAAATAGTCGATAAGTTTATTATTTTTTTTACTTTTTTTAATTTAGCAAATGTAATTAAATTTGCCATAGAAATAACATTAGAGTCTAGATAATTTTGTAGATTTTTTTTAGAAGAAAATTCATGTGTTGCTGCACAATTAATAATAATTTTTGGATTAACTTTTAATTTTATTTTTTTGCTTAAATCTTGTTTTATCCATATAATATTATTATTTTTTAAATTTTTAGTTATAAGGTTTGGAGTTCTATATACGGCATAGACTTTAGATTTTTTTGAAAAAAACCTAACTAAATCTGAACCAACTACTCCATTAGCACCTGTAATTAACATATAAACTAATTTAAGTTTAAAAATTCTAAGAAACAAGTTAAAATCATATAAATGCTCATTTTTTGAACGTTTTGTGTCAAAAATTTTAATAAAATTATATTTACAATAATTATTTTTAGCTTATTTTGATATAAAACATTTTATGATTTATATATCACCTTATAAAACTGATGACCCACAAATTGTTTATAGTCAACTTGCTAAAGAAGATGGTGTAATAATTTTTGGAACTGGAAATTGTGGAGCAATAGCTCAACTTGCACTTAAAGAGGCAAACATTAATGTTGTTGCTCTATCAGACAATAACATGCATAGATGGGGAACAAAAATAGATGGTGTTGAGGTAATTCCTCCAGAACAAATTAAATCAGATTATGGAAAATTACCTGTTCTAATAGCAGTAGATTTAAATTTTCCCTATATTAGAAAACAATTAAATGGTTTAGGCATTACTAATGTTTTTGATTGTGATTTTGTCTTTTCAAAACTAGATATTGACCTAAAAAAATGTGAGCAAGTAACTTGGTCAGAAACTAAATTTAAACAAAAAATAGATCTGTATATGTATTCAGTTCTAGCTCATAAAAATAAAGATAAGACTCTTAGAGTCGATAGTATAGATTTAATGTTAACAGAAAAATGTTCATTAAAATGTAAAGATTGTGCAAATCT
>Ga0307986_10000876_pt1 | contig 22244 bp, 19 predicted proteins | sample EllFjometageno82_FD_203170 | JGI IMG/M metagenome (GOLD analysis project Ga0307986, IMG submission 203170) | Marine microbial communities from Ellis Fjord, Antarctic Ocean - #82 | ecosystem: Environmental > Aquatic > Marine > Unclassified | place: Southern Ocean | collected 2014-10-09
CTTCATATCTAATAACGCTTGAAAAGCTTTATCCCATGGCACATCTACTAATTCTGCTGAAATTGCACCAGCAACTTCATCCCCAACTAAAATATTAATTTCGCCTATTTTAGCCATTAATTTCATAGTTTCTTTAAAGTCTAAATTTTGGAATTTAAGAGAAACTCTTTGTTTCAAATTTGTATAACTGTCAGGAATAATTAAATAATTTCTTGAAGACTGAGATGATATTTTTTTTCTCTTATTTAAATTTGTTGTATCACCAAAAACAGGTTTGGGTCCCATTTCTAAAGTCTTAGCAATTTCCGATTGTCCTGCTTCTTTTATGTTTTCTTTGATTAGAGGCGTGTTGTGTTTAAATGGTTTAGCTTTTTTAAATTTTCCTGTACTTGTACAGTTTGATAAAACAACCAATAAAATTAGAAATAAAGGAATTATTTTAATTTTCTTAATATTCATCTACTTCCTTTACTTTATTCTTAAAATCAATAACCATAAATTTCCCACCTTCTTTTTCAAAAATAGCCTCTGTCAATCTTAAATCAACAAATCTTAAACCTTCTTCTAATTCTTCATTTAATTGGATGGTAACAACTTTTCCTGAGCTATCAGCTAGTGAAACATAACTTTCGAATTTTCCTGATATGATACCAACTAATTTAAAATTATTTAAAGTTAATTTTTTTTGGTTTTCAGGATCAGAGTCGAAAGCTATTAGGTTACCTGATGATGTGGCAGCATTTCCTGCAAAAGGATCGTTTAAAGGTACCTCTTCTTCCCCTATTTCACTGTTTATATTCTGTTCTTTTTTTGCTTGAATTTCTTTGATTTCATTTGTTAAATCTTTAGCTTGATCCACAATATTTTTTTTATCATGAGTATCTGCAAAACTGTTATGAATAGTTGAAAAAAATAAAGCTAGTAATATTAAAATTTTAAAAAAAATCATCTGTCAGTCCTACTATTGTTAATACACCTGTAGCGAGTATAGCACCTGTCTTGTCACTTTGTACAACCTTAATTGCTTCTTTATCAAAATTTAACATTTTATTAGATCTAGCTAACTCTCTTTTAAACTTAATATATCCTAAAAAATTACCTCTAATTTCATAGTTTACCGGTATTTTGTAATAAGACACGTTGCTCTTATTTAATTTATCTGGAGTATTTTTTGCTACACCTGCCTTTAATACTGGTTTAGGTTTTTGTTTGCTAATTTTAGATATAACTAAACCGTTAACACCTGCGTATTTACTTAAACTTAAATAAAGTCCCTCAACCTCTTCTTTACTGTGAAACAAAGTGGAATTTTTTTTAAAATCAGGTTCCATTTTTTTTAATCTCACTTTGTAAGCAATTATCTCATTATTAAATGTAGATATCTCAGCTTGTTTCAGGTTCATGTCATCTAGCATTATTTTTTTAGTTTTAACAATTGGATTTAAAATAGCGTAGTAAATAATTAAAAATAAAATTATTGACCCAAAACCTATTCCAAACTTAATTAAAGTTTTTTTATCAGCGAATTGTAAAAGTTTTTCTTTTAAATCAGAAATATCTATATTGTTTAAATCCATTATATTTCACCCTTCAAAATAACTGCTATTTTAAAACCCTTCATTGCCTGAGAACTTCCATCAGTTGTATTTGGTAAATTCATTGATGCTAATGAGGCTTGACTAACTAAACTTTTGGTATTTAAATTAGCTATCAGTTTTAATATGTCCTGATCGCTAAATGCATCACCCATAATTACTAATAAATCCGAGCCATTATACTCTAATGATTGAAACCTAACTCTATTAGGCACTGAAGATGCAACTTGAGCTAAAATTCTATAATTAATTTTTTTATTTGATTTTATAGATTTGCTTAAATCTAAAGTCTTAGTCATTAAACCTAATTTTTTGATTAAACCATCCTTTTGAATTACTACCAATCCATGGGTGCTTTTAACACTTTCGTAATCTACTAAAGCTTTATTATATTTTTGGATGTTCCAGAAAGATAATCCAAAAAGTGTCACATAAATTAATGCTACAATTCCAACAACACCTTTAAATGCAAAATTTGAAAATATTTTCATTTTTTTTTGCTTAATCATGTTGTCTCTATTTGGAAGTAAGTTAATATTTTTAACAGCTGTTACAAATTTGTAATAACCAAACACATCTAATTTTCTAAAAGCCAAACCCATCACGGTTGATAGGTAAGATTTATTTACAAGTTTTGTTGTCTCTTGTAATTGTACTGGTATTTTAATTCCATCTAGTGGATCTAGTAAATTAAATCCAGTGTTAGCTAAAGTTTTTCTAAATCGTCCCAAAAAATCTTCAACATTTTGTTCGTTAGAAATAACTTTTATATTTCTAATTCTTTTTTCGTATTTAACTTCAAAATCACTAATGGCCTGTTTAACTTGAGTGATATATCTTCTAGAAAAAGCATCGGCCTCTTCTTGGTTACTTGGATCTTTAATTATTTTTCTATCTTGCCCTCTAATAAAAATATCTGTAATGATTGGATTATTCTCATTTAAGATCATTACATAATTTTCATCTAGACCAAACTCCAACAATGCTGTTAGGTTACTACTTTCAATAGATCCCGAAAGTTGATTAATTTGATCAACAGCAGATTTTAGAGCAAAACATTTTACATCTATTATAACTGGGTTTAATCCACCTTTTTTAATTATCTTTGTGTAGTTGTTAATATCTGAAAGTTTTGAAGCGACAAATAAAATTTCCATTGTGTTGTCTTTTTCATTTCTATTAATTACTTGATGAAAAATTGAGTAGTCAGCTAAATTATCTGTAAGCTGCACTAGGTTTTCCCATAACGAATCTGTTTCAACAGCTTTTAGTAATTCTCCATCAGTCATTAATGGACTGGTAACAACTCTGATGATTGCACTAGTTACAGGAATTGCTATTGCAGCATTTGTTGTTGTAATTTTAGATCTTTGAATAGCTAATTGTAACTCTGAACCAAGATCATCTAAATGATCTAAAACAGAGGCATCTTCTGGTAAGCTTGTTGGGTGAACATAAAACTTATCTAATATCCATTGATTTGAATTATTTGAAGAAACTTGAGCTAATCTAATTTCTTTATTTGTAATTTCTACACCAAGAATTTCTTCTCCTTGAATGGCTGATTTTCCTAATTTATTATTTAATGCAGGAGCTAATTTAGCTTTTATCTTTTCAAAGAAACCTTTAACTTTTTTAATTTTTTCTCCTTCAATAATTTGATCCGGGGTATCTGAAGTGTTGTTAGGGGGTTTTTTTTTGAATAAATTTTTAAACATTTAATATTTATTTTGAACAATAGATTGTTTATCTTTTACACAAAAAAAATGAAATTCTATACTATTATTATTTGATCGACCCATAATGGTGTACACTTAGTTAATAACTATAAAATTAACATTACATATTATAAAAAATCTACTATAAAGCAGGGCATGTTTGAAAAATTAGAACAATTAGCAATAGATAACAAAAAAATATCAGATTTTCATTTAAGAGCAGGCTCGCCATTGGCCTTTAGACAGACAGGTGAGATTATTAAAGTTCCAGATACAATGGTTACAGCTCAAGATCTTCAAGACCTATTAAATATGAATTGTAATGAGGAAGAGCTAAATAAATTTGAAAAAACACACGAGCTTGATAGTGCTGTTATGTTGAGTGGTTTAAGATTTAGAGCTAATTTTTACAAAACCATTAAGGGCCCTGCTGCTGTTTTAAGAAGAGTTGAAAGTAAAATTCCAGAAATGTCAGATTTTGCTCTGCCAGAAGTTCTTTATGATATTATAGATATGCATAAAGGTTTGGTATTAGTTACAGGTCCAACTGGATCTGGAAAATCAACAACTTTGGCTGCAATAGTAAATGAAATTAACAAAACAAAAACTCATAATATTATTACAGTAGAGGATCCTGTAGAATTTATTCATAAAGATCAACAGAGTATTATTTCTCATCGCGAAATTGGAAAACAAACTCAAAGTTTTGCGAGTGCATTAAAGGCTGCTTTAAGAGAAGATCCTGATGTAATTTTAGTTGGAGAATTAAGAGACCTTGAAACTGTAGGGTTAGCACTTACGGCGGCTGAAACTGGTCACCTTGTTTTTGGAACGCTACATACAAGTGGAGCGCCAGAAACTATTAATAGAATTATTGATGTTTTTCCACCTGAGCAACAATCACAAATTAGAGCTCAAATTTCAACTTCATTAAAAATGGTTGTCACACAAAGATTATTGAAAACAAAAGATGGTCAAGGTCGTGTTGCTGCATTTGAAGTTATGAAGTGTACACCGCCAATACAAAATTTAATTAGAGAAGCAAAGATTCATCAAATTCCAAGTATAATGCAAACCTCTGTTCGTGATGGAATGGTTACCATGACTAAATCTTTAGAAGAGTTGGTTGCATCAGGAAAAATAGATGCGAATGCTGGAAAAGAACACTAAAGGTTTTTCACTATTAGAATTATTAGTTGTTGTTGCAATAATTGGTATTATTTCTGGAGTTGCCTACCCTAATTTTTCGAGTTGGAAAAAAGATAGAGAGGCAAGAATATTTACAGAAAAAGTTGCGAATTTATTTTCTTCCATCAGTACATCTGCTCAAAGAGGTTCTTACCCCTATGTCCAAGTTTATTTTAAGTTTGATGGGGGCGCATTTAAAGTTTACGGTAAAGGAATGTTGCAAGACAGTATGACTACACTATTAAATGCAGGTACAGCTTTAAATTGTTCAATGGTAAATTCTGGTTACTGGTCAAATCATACAATAAAAATTATTGAAAGTGATGAGGTGGCTCTTGGTATAAACTCTAATTCTGCAGTTTGCTTTTCTCAAGATAGTTCTTATTATAAAACAATGGGTGATTTATCTGGAGAAATTAGTATAATTATTTGTGCAAAATCTATAGCTGTATCTGGCAAGTGCCCAGTGCAATCTGATTTGAAACAAGGTGACCAAGCATATTTAATTGAATGGAATAGGTTTTCCAATATAACAAAATACCGATGGAGTGGCAGTGAATTTTCTATACAATAAATCTAAAAATATATTAGGCTTAACGTTGATTGAGGCTCTTGTTTCGGTGGTTATAGTAGGTATTGGCTTTGTCTCTATATTCCAGATGGTTAATTATTCTATTCGATCAATAGATGTCTCGGGTGAAAGAACTAAGACTAATTTTTTAGTCTCAATGGTTGCTGAAGATTTGATGGCTGACAAAGATCAAGAAATTGGTGGTAAAAAATTTTACGAACATCTTTTAGGAACTAGTAATAAAGGTTGGCGTATGGGAAGTTGCTCAAGTGGGACAAGTTCAAATTCAAGCTATACAAATGCACCACAAAATAAGATGGAGAAATGGAACAATCGCTTTTCAAAAAAAAGAATAAAATGTAAAGGACCCAAAGATATTAAAGCTCTTAAAATTTTTGATATTTGTCACTCTTCTGTTTCTCCTGCTTGCAACTACGTTGGTGTCAATGATTCAAAGTATGAGAGACAACTTTATTATAATAAAAAACACTTTGGTAGAATGGAAGTTAATTTAAATAACGGAACGAAAAGAAAATATATTTATTTTCAAATTGATTAATGGGGAAAAAAAATTTTAAAAATATCAAAGGAATTACTTTAATTGAAATTTTAATTGGAATTGTAGTGTCATCAATCATGATGGCTGCAATGTATACAACTTATAGTGCGGTAAATAATACTTATAGTCAAGTTACAGATCGTGCAAAAATAAGCCAAAGTGGCAGAGATGTTTTGGGAATGCTAGTAAGAGATGTCCGTATGGCAGGATTTAAATATTTTAATGACAACATTCAATCAACTAATGAACATATCCCAATACTTATAACTAAAAGTGGATCATCAGGTAAATGTTGTGATAAAATAGATATTGTTTATGGAGATGCTGCATATTCAAATGCAACTCCTCCAGTCATAAGTTACTCAAGATATAAAATAACTTATTCAGGTAAAGCATCTACTCTTATTGATAAAATAACAGGCAAACCTATTGATGCATATGCTATTTTTAAATCAAAAAAACTATGGGTTCCCTCAAGTACTTCTTGGGAAGTGCCAAGTGGTAATGATAAATTTTATGATGATGTAAAAGTGGTCGACTATGTTGTGGATTTAGAATTTGTACCAATTGATGAGGTAGGATTAAAAATTAATCCCCCACCCACAGCTACTAACGCTAATAAAGATAAAGTTTATAAAATAAAAATTGTAGATATAATCTTAACTACAAGATCTACTAAGCCTTATTTTAGATCTAAAATTACTCAAACTATTTATTCATTAGCAGATAGTAATCGTAACATTTCAAAAACAGATAAATTTTTAAGAGATTCAGTAACTGTAAGTGCTCATACTAGAAACTTGGGATTATAATAATGAGAAAAAATGAAAAAGGTTTTGCTTTAATATTGGCACTAGTTTTACTGCTCGTGATGTCTTTAATGGGTGGTGCACTAATTGTTATTTCATCTGGGGATCATGAAAATAATAATTCAAGTGATGAATTTCAGCAAACTTTTTATATTGCTGAAACTGCTTTAAGAGAAGGCGAACAATGGTTGCTTGATAAATTTTTAGGTCCCTGGGACAAAGGTACTAACAAAAGAGATCTAACAAAAAAAGGTTTACCCAACAATCAAGCTACCAATTGGGATGGTAATATGGGAACCTCAGCACTCAGAAATAATTACAATACTAATAGTAGTTTTTTTTATAATACAAATAACGTTTGTTATAATTCCTTTGGTGATTTGCCTAAACCAATCAAAGTTGCTCACGCTGAAAGTAATAACTATGGTGAATTACTTATAAAATCATTTGCTTCAACTACAGATGATGAAAAAAAAGAGGCAGAATATCTACAAAGGTATTTTTATGAGTTTTTTATCATACAAATTGGTCCAGCTCCTTTTAGAGGAACTGGAGCTAGTATTAAAAAAAAAGCAACAAATACTTCTGCAGACGGAATGGCCTATAGAATTTTTGCCTGTGGTATATTTAACGCGGATAAAGAGACTAATAGCAATAATTCAAAAAAAAGAGTTGTTATACCCTTAGAAAGCATAGTCGTATTACCCAAATAGCCTACAATGGTCTTATTTATTATAAAAATATTTTATAATATTTGCTATAAATGTTAGAAAAATAAAAATAGACTAACTTTATAACTAATGAAAAAAAAAATTATACCCATCCTAAGCTTTTTACTTTTCTCTTTATATATATCCTCAGCTCAAGCTCGTTGTAATTTTCAAGCAAAACTTGGAGAGAAAAAAACTACATTTGAAGAAAGAAAATTTCCATCAAGAGGCTTTCCAATGGAACATTTTGGCCTTGAAGTTTATCCAATACTTGCAGAAGACATTTGCTCTAATCAAAAACTAAAAGACATTGGAATAGAATACAAATTTTTAAATGACGAGTTAATTGCAATTAATATGGTTGCACTTAACGATGAAAATAACTCTGTATCAGAAAAATTAACTTTAATGAATTATGCTAAAAATAACTATGGTACTTTTGATACAACACAAAATCCTAAATCTTTTAGTGGTTATGAAATATTTGAAAAAACTAATCAGTTTGTAGTGTACCAAAGGTTGCCTGGAGAAGATGGTATTATGGATGAACAAATTTATATAACAACACAAGAACTTGATGCAAAGCTAACTGAGTTTTATAAAAAGATGGAATCACAACAAACCGAATAGACATGATTAAAATGAAAAAAATATTTATTGGACTGTTTGTGTTTATATTTATCCATATTGAGCAAGTTAGTTCAAAATCTCTACCCCCGGGAACGGGTGCTGGAGATGTACCAGCAAATATTTTAATCATGCTTGATAAATCAGGAAGTATGGGTTGGCGTATGGGTGGTGGAACATCTAGCATGAGATACCCCTATGATGCAGATGCGGATAGCAATGGTGATATTATAGTTTCACAATATAATAGAGATGGGGTTAAAAAATTTGTTTATGGCTCTTCAAGTCTTGATACTGGCTTTGGTACTAATGGTGTAACCGGAAAATCTGGAAATTGTAAAACATCTTATTCTTACAGCGGTGAAGTTTACAACGATGTATATTATACAACTGCTTATTATGAAAAAGCTGTTGTTGCAATTAGAGCAAGTGATGGAGCTTGTTTAAGGAAATATGCTCTTGGTGGCTACCCAGCTAATTTGACCATCGATCAAAGTACTGGTACGCTTTATGCTGGGCATAGTGCTGGTTTTAAAAAAATAAATCTTATCAATCATCAAATTTCCAATTGTAGTGTGAACCACCAATTGCGATTTTCTTATGGTACTACTATTAATGGTGGTTTCATTTATTCAAACAGAGCTGGTAATATGTATAGATATGCTGTGTCAAACTCGAATTGTCCAAGTTCTAGTGGGACGTCCTTTTCTTACTCAAAGGGTACTTTTGTTGGATTACAAGCTAATCCAAATAATTCAAGTGAATTATGGACACTCTCTTGGAGTAATAGCAAAATGGAAAAAATCACTGTAAATGGTAGTGGAAATGGATACTCGATAAATAAAAATATTGGATCTAGAAGTTCATCCGCTTCTACTTCATCAAATACATATTTTTATAATCCTTGGGGATTAGGCTGGGATCAAGCTAACAATAGATTAATTGCAGCTAATTTAAACAATGGTACCGTTCAAATATTTGATGTTAATGGCACATGGATTAAAACTATTGGTGGTAGACCAGACACTAGAATGCAAGCAGCAGCAGCAGCAATAAAATCATTAGTAACTGATGCTTCTTTAACATCAGGTGTAGATTATGGCTTTGCATATTGGGCTTCTGGCACCGCAGGTTTTTCAAGATGGAATGGTAATCATAAAACTGGCTCAGGCTCTGCAACACCTTGCAGCAGTTATAATTGTTTAAAAGTTCCAATTCAAAAAGGTGGTGCAGCTCAAATTGCTAAAATGATAGATACGGTTAATCCTGGTGGAGGAACTGATGCTGATGCATTCATGAAAATTGCTCAACAATATTTTTTAAATAGTACTTATACTCCAATTGATAGTAATTCATTAGACTGCCAAAAAAGTTATGTAGTAGTTATTGGTGATGGAAATTGGTATAATCATAATAAGGCTGTGGTCAAAGCAAGAAATTTATTTAATGTACATGGAATAAGAACTTATACAGTTGCATTTGGAACTGGTATAAACGCTAGTGGACTTGCAAACTTTAATGCACTTGCTGTTGCTGGAGGAACTAGTAAAGCAATCGTAGCAACTACTGGTGAATCTTTAAAATCGCAGTTAAAAGCTGCAATTTCTCAAATTATTGCAAATAAACTTTCATTTACTGCTCCCGCAATAACAGCAACTGTTGACGCAGGCGGATCAGTGTATCAAGCAAAATTTAACTATGAACAAAACAAAGAATGGACTGGTACACTCACAAGTACCAAAATTAATGCTGACGGAACCTTTGATGATCCACCTGTAGTTAATTGGGATGCAGCTAATGTATTAGACTCTCCATCTTCAAGAAAAATTTGGAGTGTAATACCAGGAACTGATTATGCTACAGAAAATTATAATAACTTTAATGAAAACAATGCAGTAGCAATTGGAAATGTCATGGCTATTTATGGTAATGATATTTTAGATTATCATCGAGATACTAATAATAGTGATGGCTCAACAAATAATAGAAGGTGCGCAACTACTTCTGGTGTAATTGATGGAGTGACTGATGATCAGATAGGGTTAATAAATTTTATCAGAGGAACTGATTATTTTGATTATGATGCTGATTGTAATTTAACAGAAACTAGAAAAAGCAGCACTGGGACAAATGTACATATGGGGGATATTTATCATTCTCAATTGGTTGTTGTTGGTGCTCCATCAGCAGAGACTTCATATGTTTCAACAAATCAAGAATCCTATTTTAGATCTCTAAAAGGTTACGATGCATGGGCTCAATCGTTAGAAAATAGAAAAGAAATAATTTATGCTGGATCAAACAGTGGAATACTTCACGCATTCAATGCAAAAACTGGAGAAGAAGAGTGGGGTTTTATACCTCCTCTAATTTCACCAAAATTACCTTTGGTTATGAATACGCTTTTAAATCAACCGACAAAAGGAGGCTCAAATACAATATTTGGTATGGATGGTTCAATTGTTGTTCATGATATGTATTTTAAAAGCCCTTTAGATACTGGTAAAAAATGGCACACAATGCTTTTTGCTCCTTACGGAAGAGGTGGTAATGGATTTAGTGTTTTAGATGTTACTGATCCAATTAAACCACTACATTTATACTCTATGTACAATGATAGTATAAATAATAAAGTTTATAGAGTAGATCATAATCAAAATATTTATGTTTATGATTACATTGCAAGATCTTATTCTTTAGCCTCATTTGAGGAATCAACTGTTGTTACTGATAAATATAATAATAATAATGGTATATCAAGTACTTGTAACGATTCACTAAACACTTCATGTTACAAAGGAAGAACTTGGACATTCCCAGTCCAAGGTGTTAGCAAAAGTGATCTTAATGTAATTTATAACGGTAGCACTTATACTAACTTTAGTCTTTCAACTAATAGCCTTGGAGATACTGTAATTACTTTTGGAACAGACATAACTTATTCAGCTGATCCAGGTGATACAAATACTAGTTCACAAATTGGAGTATATATCAAGTCAGGTTCACAACAAACTGGAGTTAAAACTGATCCTCAATATGACTACAGTTTATTAGGTGAAACTTGGTCAGATCCAAGAATTTTTAGAATACCTAATGACGGTGCAGGTGATACTAATATTGAAGATGATATTTATGTAGCTGCTATGGGTGGTGGAATGGGTGCGCAGTATGAGGGTGTAGGATCAAATTTAACAATAATTAACCTTGAAGATAATACAAATCCAGGAGCACTGCTTAAAGTTATTGAAATAAAAGATACTGATACAAGTGATATTGTTAACTCAACACCTGCAGCATCAGTATTAATTACTCCTGATACAGCAAGAGGTATAAATTATACTGGAGCATTACTTTACATTAATGACCTAGAAGGAAAAATAACAAAATTTAATTTAACCAATATGTCAGATGATGGTGATGGAGAAGCTATTGAATTATATGATAGTACCACTCTATTTACGGCTGGATCAACAGTTGCTAATGGTCGTTATATGTATCATGCAATGGATGCAACAATAGGTGACACTACAAATACTTTTTGGTTATTTGCAGGGACAGGTGATTATGAAAGAATTAATGACACAACAACAGGTGTTGAAAATTATTTGCTAGGAATAAAAGATTCTGATTTTCCTTTATACAAGGATATTGCAACACCCGCTAAAGCTGATGATATAACTGATTGTAAAAATACTACCAACGATAAAACGGGTGCAAGTTGTCCTGAAAATGCAGATAAAGGTTGGTATGTAAGTTTAAGTGATTTTAAGAAAGTTACTGCGGAACCAACAGTTCATAGAGGGATAGTTTACTTTCCTCTTTTTAAACCTACTACCGGATTAAACAAATGTGCTGTAGGTGCAGCACTAATTTGTGCTGTTGATGATGAATGTGGAACAGACTTAAACGCTAAAATTGGTGGAGGAGGATCTCAATCAATCACATTCCAAGACACAAAAAAAACAGTATCTACTACAGATGATTGTAAATTTGTTGGTATGGGTGTTTTGTCAAAAATTGTAACATTTGCAGATAAATTGTTTGCTAACATTGCAGGAAAATCTGGAGGAAAAATAACTGATTTTGTAAATATAGATGCTGCTGTAGGTGGCGTTTCAACTTACAGAAATTCTTGGAGACAAAACTACTAAAATAATTTTAGATAAGAGTAAAAAACCCACAAAAAACCAGTTATCATTGTAGAAAAAATTAAGACAAGTCCAACAAATATGTCTTGGTTAACTTTTTTTCTCCATTTTTTTGGAAAAAAATTTAATGAATAAGCGTAGATAATAATAAATATATTTAGAGCTGAAAAAATAATATTTATAAATAAAAAAATTGTCATTAAAAAACCTTAATTTGGTAAATGAATTCCAAGACAAGTTATATCATCTCTTAATTCATTTAAGTCTTTTGTTAATATACTAGATACATGTTCAATTATTTCTTTAGGATCTGTTGATTTTATTTTTTTAATTTCATTTTCAAAACCAGTAACAGTGAGCTCTTTTTTATTATTAATATAGCCCTCTGTAAGACCATCTGTGTAAATTAATATAGTCTTGTCTGTAATATCCATTGTAGTTGTTTTAAAGTGAGCTTCATTTTTGACCATCATCATTCCAAGTGGAGGTAAAGTTGCATCAAGATACTTAAAATCAAAAGATGCATCTAAAACCATCATTGGCTCATGACCAAGGTTTACATATTCCATTTCTTTTTTTTCGATATTAATTTTTCCAATAACAGCAGTAATGAACATTGATTGATAAGACGAATCTTTTACCTGATTGTTGATATACATTGCAGTTTTAGATAATGAGGAGTTCATTTTAGCAAGAGATCTGAAAACAGAAGCTGCATTTGCCATTAAAATACCTGCTTTAATTCCTTTACCCGATACATCAGCAAGTGTAAAAAAAAACTCATTATCATTTACTTTATAATAATCATAATAGTCACCTGAAACATCTTTAGCAGGTGTATTTTTTGCAAATACGTATTTTTCAATTTCTTTATTAACTGGAAATAATTTTTTCTGAACTTCGCCAGCAATTTCTCTTTCTTTTTTAAGAACTAACTGTTTTTTTTCATTTTCTAAAGCAATAGAATTTTCATCTAAATACCTAAAATAAAGTGATACCATAAATGCTAAAGTTCCACAGATAGTACTGTATAAAGAATCTATATAAAGATTTTGATAAAATAAAATTACACTAATTAAGTTTATGGTAATTAAGCAACCAATAAAAAACAAAATACTATATTTGGGTTTTGTCTTGCTAGGTACTAGTACCAACATGACCAACACTATAATTAATAAGATATTTTCAATTGAATTTGTGAATAGGTTTTTCTTAATAGAGTCGTCAGTTAAAATATTATTTATAACATGGGCATGCACTTCAACACCTGGAACTACCCTGCCATTAGAAATCTTTACAATATCAAACAAACCTTGAGCAGAAGATCCTATTAAAATAATCTTATTTTCAATTCTTTTTTTATCAAAATCGTTGTTAATAATATCAATTGCAGAAATATAATTATCTTTTTTGAAATCTTTATATTTAATATTAATGATCCCATTGCTATCGGTAGTAAATGTATTTTTTCTGGTTTTTATACTCTGGATACCATTATCATTTGTTTTAATTAATAAATTTTTTTGATTATTTGAAACTCTGATACTTTCTAAACTTAATGAGGGCCATATTTGATCATCTATGTCGAGCAGGATAGGCACTGATCTAATTATTCCGTCAATTCCTGGTAATAAAGAAATAGACCCAATTCCAGATGCGGCATTATTAATTATTTCTAAAGATGTAATTTTACCATTAAATTTAAATAAGTAATTTTTAGGATTAGAACCTCTTGAAATAATTCTTAATTTAGGTTTTGAATTATTAACTACTATATTTTTCTTTATATCTCCAACAACTGGAAGGATTGCTTTTGTCTTTTTTATCTCATCTATAAAAATTTTATTAGTATCTATGACTTCTATATTTTCAGATATGTTATTTTTTTTTTTAAGTTCGATAAGTAAGTTTTTTGGGTTTTGTTTGTCTTCCTCACTAAAAAAAATATCAAATGCAACAGAGGCTGGGTTGTATTGATTGAGGTTACGTAATATTTTAGCATACACATCTCGACGCCAGGGAAATTGTCCTATAGCTGCTATACTTTTTTCATCAATATCTATGATGGTTATATTTTTAACCTCGCCTTTTACTAATGTTTTTTGATAAAAGTCATAATTAATTAGTGATATTTTTTTGACAATATCAATATTAGTTATTTTAAGGAAAATTAACAAGATCGCAAAAAATATTAATGTAATAATATTTTTATATTTTTTAAACATATGGAAATTATAAATTCTATTAACTTAAAAGCCTATATAAATTTATGATAATTTATTATTTTTATTTGATAGAAGAATCCCTATTAAAATAAATATTGCACCTAACATATGATAAAACATAAATTTTTCATTGAAAATAATGATTGCCATGATTGCACTTAAAATTGGCATCATATGTAAAAACACACCTGCCCTATTAGCTCCAATTAAAGAAACACCCTTTATCCAAAAGATAAATGAAGCAAGACCCGGAAATAATACTACATAAAATAAGATCATAAAAAAATTTTGATCTAAGGTAATTCTATAACCCATTTGATACTCTATAAAATAAATTGGAATTAAAAAAATAAAACCAAATGAAATTACTACTTCTAGTAATGTTAATTGGGATAATTTATGTTTTTTTTTCTTTAGTAGAGCAGAATAAGTAGCCCAAGATAACATTCCAAAAACCATTGTAATATCTCCTTTATTAAAGTCTAAATTTAATAATATTCCAAGGTTTGCCTTTGTTATAATTAAAACTACTCCAATAAAAGAACAGGTTACTCCCAATATTTGAAATGTATTAGTTTTTTCAATTTTTAGAATTGATGAAATAAAAATAATCATCACTGGTATTGTTGATATCATTAAAACTCCACTAATAACTTGAGTAAAATTTAAAGAATAATAGACGATTGAATTAAATATGGTGACACTCGTTATACCAAGAATTGTATAATATTTATAATTTTCTAAGATATAATTTTTTCTTTGTAGAATTTCTTTAATTGTAAATGGTGCTAAGATTAGCCAAGCAAAAAACCACCTGTAAAAGTTTAAAGAAAAAGGTGGCACTTGATATTGACTGGCAAATTTTCCAACTAAGAAATTACCTGACCAAAATAGAGTTGCTAAAAATAAAAAAATGTATGCAGTATTGTTTTTATTTGTCACTTAGCTAAACCTAAGCGAGCTATATGGCTTTAGATCTAAGTTAGTATTTTCTTCTGCAATCATACCAGCTATTATCTTCCCTGAAATAGGTCCCAGTGTCCATCCTAAATGATGGTGGCCAAAACTATAAAAAACATTTTTATGTTTTTTGGATGGCCCTATTACTGGTAAAAAATCTGGTAGACTTGGTCTAAATCCCATCCATTCATCTTCATGTTCAGGCAAATCATCTAACATGTATTTTGCATTATTAATTAAGTTCTTAATTCTTCCTTTAGAAGGAGGGTTTTTTAAACCTCCAAACTCAACAGTTCCTACAACTCTAAGTCCTTGTTCCATTGGTGTAATCCCAAAACCTCGATTGGAAAAAATTACAGGTCTACTTAATAGATGATCGCAGTTTTTAAAGTGAACATGATATCCTCTTTCTGTATCAAGGGGTATTTTTTCATCTAGATTATCTGTTAATCTTTTAGAAAAAGCACCGCAGGCAATTACCAACTTATCAAATATAAATCTTTGAGTTTCAGTTTTAACAGCTGGTTTATCCCCATCAAAATTAATATCTTGAACATTCATTTTTACAAATTTTCCTCCCTTTTTTAAAAAAAGATCAAATAACTTTAAAAGAATTCTTTTAGGGTTTCTGGCATGTCTTCCATATTGGTAATAAACGCCACCATGATAAAATGGTTTTATGTGAGGTTCTAAATCATGAATTTCTTTTGGAGTTACAACCTGCTGATCAACACCCAGCTCATTTCTTACTCTAATTTCAAGTTCTCTACTTTTTAAACTTTGATCATTCCAAATATATAAAATTCCTTTTTTTTCAACTAAACCTTCTAAATCTATTTCATCAAATAATTCGTCATAAGCTGGGAGTGCTAAGTCTAAAATTTGGTGCATGTTTTTTGCGGTATGCATCATTCGATTTGTAGTACAATTTCTTATGAATTTTAAAAACCATGGAATCATTTTTGGTACGTAGTTCCACTTAAGAGCTAATGGGCCAGTTGAGCTTAAAAGCATTGCCGGAACATCAGTTAAAACATCTGGCCTATTCATTAACACACATGCGTAAGGTGAAAAATGCCCAGCGTTACCATAGGATGCTGCAGGACTACCTGGCTCATCTTTATCAAATATAGTTACTTCAAAACCTTTTTTTTGTAAAAATAATGCATTAGATATTCCTTGAATACCCGCACCTATTATTCCTACTTTTAAATTTTTATTCATAAAACTTTTTATAATTTTTTTGGGAATAATTTTCCAGTGGCAAATTAGACAAGTTTATTTTTAAAACTCTAAGCTATTAACTGTTTATGATTAATCCCAGCACTCATTACAATTGAAAATCCAATCATTGTTGCAAGCATTGAAGAACCTCCATAAGACATAATTGGTAATGGTGAACCGACAATAGGCAATAACCCTAAGACCATTGACATGTTTACAACTATATAAAAAAATATAGCTGACGCAAAGCCGAAACAAAAAAGCTTAGAAAAGTAACTTCTTGAAATTAAACCAATTTTTATAATTCTATAAATTATTACAATATAAATTAATAAAAGACCCAGCGAACCCAAAAATCCATATTCTTCAGCAAATAATGTAAAAATAAAGTCTGTGTGTTTTTCTGGTAAAAATTCTAAATAACTTTGAGTTCCTTTTAAAAAACCTTTACCTGTAAGGCCACCAGAGCCTACAGCTATTTTAGATTGAATAATCTGATATCCAGCTCCTAAGGGGTCTCTATCCGGGTTTAGAAATGTTAAAATTCTTAATTTTTGATATGGTTTTAAAAATGAAATAATAAAAGGCAATGAAGTTAATGAAATTATAAAAGAATAAATAAAATATTTTATATTTAAACCTGCAAACCACATTACTATCAAACCACTAAAAGCTATCAAAATCGAAGTTCCAAGATCAGGTTGAGTAATTACCATTACAATTGGAAGTGCAATAATTATTAAAGCTGAAAAAATATGTTGAAGGTTATTGATTTGGTTCAATTGAATTCGGTGGTAATATTTTGCAAGACAAACAATGATTGCAACTTTCATTAATTCAGAAGGTTGCAAATTAACAAAATATAAATCAATCCATCTTTGAGACCCTGAAGCCTTAACTCCATATAGGGTTGCCCATAATAAGAGAAATAAAATGAAAATATAAAATAGGTATCCAAAATAATGCCAAATTTTAATATTTAAAAAAGATAAAAAAATCATTAATGAAAAAAAAATTACAAACTTTGACATATGGCTTTTCGTATGAAGTAAAAATTCACCACCATCTGTAGAATACATTGAAAAAGAGCTAATTATACCTAGTAAAATAATACAAATTAATAAAGTATAATCAAAATTTTTTATTTTTTGAAAAAAAGTTAATTGATTATTAAATGAGCTATAAAGCATTTATATATTTATTGATTTTTGTTTTTTGATTTTTTCTCTAAGCTCATGCCTATCAATAATTACTTTAAAAAGTTCTTTAGCTATTGGAGCCGCTGTTGAACTTCCAGATCCACCGTGCTCAATAACTACACTTAAAGCATATCTTGGTTTTTTATATGGCCCAAATGCAACATATAAAGCATGATCTCTATCATTATATGGTATTTCAAGAGTTTTTAAATTTAATTCCCTATCTCTTTTTGAGATTCGCTTCACTTGTGACGTTCCTGTTTTACCTGCAAATTGATACTTTGGGTCTTCTATCCGAGATGAATAAGAGGTTCCTCTAACCTCATTTGTTGAAGCAAACATTGCTTCTTTTACTAATTTTATATTTTCTGGATTTGAAAAGAGTTTTTCGTGACTATCTTTTGTTGAGGGTTTCAAAAAATTATGACTATCTTCTTTACTATTTGAATTTTTTGAGTCTTTATTAATTAAGGCTTTTATTTCATCAGCAGTTTTATCATTTTTATCTGCTATAATTTTTGGATAAATTTTAAAACCACCATTTGCTAACTGTGCAGTCATTAAACATAATTGCAATGGTGTAGTTTGAGTATATCCTTGTCCAATACCTGTGATTAAAGTTTCACCTAAAACCCACGCTTTACCTAAGTTATTTTTTTTCCAACTCGTGTTTGGTACTAAACCCTTTTTTTCGATATCATAAACATTATTTAAAACTTTATCTCCTAATCCAAATTTAGTGGCAGTTTTTCTTAAACGATCAACACCCAGTTTTCTTGAAATTTCATAAAAATAAGTATCACAAGATTGCTTCATTGCACTTTTTAGATCAACAACACCGTGCCCTTTTTCTTTCCAGCAGTGAAATGTTTGTCCATATAATTCAATTTTTCCTTTACAGTTCACTTTAAAATCTTTTGATATTATTTTATTCTCTAACGCTGATAGTGCTACCATTGGCTTAAATGTTGATCCTGGAGAATAAAGCCCAGATAATGTTTTGTTAATAAGCGGTTTTAAAGGATTATTTCTAATTAGTTGCCAGTCATCTTGACTAATACCAAAAAGGAATAAATTTGGATCAAATGAGGGTGACGACTGCATGGCTATAATATCTCCTGTATAAATATCCATAACACTTACTGATCCAGCTTTTCCTTTTAGAAGTTCACTACATTTTTGTTGTATTTCAGTGTCAATCGTAAGCTTAATAGTGTCACCCTTTAAACCGTCAATAAAATCAACTTGATTAACTCTTTTACCGTAGGCATTTACTTCGTATCTTTGAACACTATTTGTCCCTAAAAGTTGATTCTCATAAGCTTTTTCTAAACCTATTTTTCCAACTTTAAGTCCTGGAACATGATTTTTTTTGATCAAACTATTGTTCAATATATCTTGTTCATTAGCAGAGCTCACATAGCCCAAAACATGAGTGTAATTTTCATTAAATGGATAATTACGTGAGACCGACATTACAGGTTTTGCACCTACCAAATCATATAAAAAATAGTTAATCTTTGTAAATTGCTCCCATGATAAATTTTTTGAAACAATTAATGTTTCCCATGATTTTTGTTCATTTTTTTTTTTTATTATTTTCGCAAATTCATTATTGCTTAAATTCAATATTTGTTTCAACCTTAGCATTAAATTTTTAAAGTTCTCTACTTCTTCAGGAACCACATGTAGTTGATAAACTTTAACATTTCCTGCAATAACATTGTCAAAATAGTCTAGGAATTCCCCTCGTATCGGGGGCAATCTCCACTCACGTAACCTGTTTTTGTCAGATAATGTAGAGTATTTTTTATTATTTGTAATTTGTAATGAGAATAATCTTGCTATGATTCCAGTAAATATAACAAACTTCGCTGTACCAATAATAAACATCCTTCTATTTATAGAATGAATTTTTTTAACACCAAAATCTTCACCTAACACTTGAGCTACCTTTAAAAAAACTAAAAATTGATGAAAACAAAAGATACAATAAAGAAGTAAAGAAAATATTAACTATCTGATTAATAAAACTTATTTCAAAATTAAAAAATAGATTTACAATTACAAATGATAATGAGTTTAAAATTAAAATAGCACCAACAAAAGCAATCCAGTCTTTAAAAAAACTTGTTCTTAGAGTTATAACTCTAAGGTAGGCAGCGACCCCACAAAGAAATAGGTACATTAAACTGCTTATTCCAATTGGTGAACCATTAACAACATCATTAAATAAACCTGCAATAAAGATGTAAGTATATCCTAAGCTGGAACTTCTTTTTAAGCTAAAGTAAAAAATCAAAATATAAGAGAAATTAAATGAAAAATACTTTAGCCCTAAGTAATTAAAATCAAAATTATTTAATACAGACATAAAAAGTAAAATTATAGGCACTTGTTTTAATAATTTTTTTTTTAAATCTTTATTTTTTAACTTCATTTGGCACTCTTTATTTCAAAAAATAAAACTTCAACAAATTTTAACTGTGAAAAATCAGAAAAAAACTCTACTTTATTATTTAAGCTCCCTGTATTAATTTTTTTTATTTTTCCCACGGGAATTCCAGCTTTATACAAACCTCCGACTCCTGAAGTGTAAACTACAGATGTATCTTCAGTTATATTTTCTGCTTTACTATACTGAATTACACCCTCTTTATCTCCTGAACCTGATAATATGGATAACAAACCTTGAGGTTCTATTAACACTGGTATTTTACTATTGATATCTGAAAGCAGTAACACTCTGGATGTCGTATAATTAACCTCAATTATTTTTCCAATCAAATATTCTTTATCCTTAACTACCGCACCAATATTAACACCATGTTTACTACCTTTGTTAATAATTATTGATTTTAAAAAAGGGCTATTTTTATCACTCAAAATTTTTGCATATATTCCATCTGACTCAACAAAATAATCTTCTACTATCAATTTTAACCTTTGGTTCTCTAAAACAAGAAAATTATTTAGCAAATCTTTACTTTTTAAATCTTCTAACTCAAGTTCATTTCTCACATTTATATTGTAAAGATTTATATGTTTTTTTGTAATTTGATAACTTTCTTTAATAAGTTTTTCAGGAACAGAAACAAAAAATGTTGATCTATAGGCAATTTCTTTAACTACTAATTTTAAATAATTAATAGGTTTAAAGTTAAGCCCACCTAATATTAAAATTGTTAATGAAAAAACTATTAAACCTAAAAGAGAAAATCTTTGTTGATTTTGTTTTTTTAAAAAAGCTGATCGGATTGCAATTACAAAGTCGTCTCTGCTTGTTTCCATTGTTCTTAATATTCAGATAATACGGTAGAAAAGATCTCTTCTTGTTCTAAAGCTTTTCCAGTACCGATTGCAACACAAGCTAATGGATCATCTGCTATAAAAACTGGTAATCCAGTTTCTTTAGAAAACCTTTTGTCAATATTTTTTAATAAAGCTCCACCACCTGTTAATGTTAATCCCATATCTACTAAATCAGCTGACAATTCAGGAGGAGTATTTTCAAGTGCAGCCTTTATTCCATCCACCATTTCCTTTAAAATATCATTTAATGCTTCTGCTGTATCTTCTTCTGTAATATTTACTTCTTTAGGTGTGCCTGATCTTAAATCTCTACCTTTAACAGCATATGTATTACTGTTAGACGGAATAGCTGTACCAATTTCTTTTTTTATTTTTTCTGCTGTACTATCTCCAATCATAAGATTGTATTCTTTTCTCATATAGTTAACTAACGCTGTGTCCATTGCATCACCTGCAACTCTTAATGATTTAGAATAGACCAAACCTCCTAATGACATTACAGCTATCTCAGTAGTACCGCCACCTATGTCAACAACCATTGATCCTGTTGCCTCTGAGATTGGAAGACCCGCTCCAATTGCCGCTGCAATTGGCTCTTCAATTAATTGAACTCTTCTAGCCCCCGCTGCTAGTGCACTATCTTGAATAGCTTTTCTCTCAACTGGAGTTGAGCCTGTTGGAACACAAATTAAAATTCTAGGATTTGCAAAAGTTCTATTCATGTGAACTTTTTTAATAAAATGCTTAATCATTTCCTCAGTAACTATAAAGTCTGCAATTACCCCATCTCTTAAAGGTCTGATTGCACTAATATTGCCTGGTGTTCTCCCGAGCATAGTTTTAGCTTCATCCCCCACAGCTAATACAGTTTTTTTTCCCATGTTTTCTGCTATTGCAACAACAGATGGTTCATTTAAAACTACTCCTTGTCCTTTTAAAACGACAAGTGTGTTGGCCGTTCCAAGATCAATTGCCATATCTTGACTCCAAATATTAGTTAAACTCTTAAACCATGTTTTCATCTTAAATACCTTTCACTTGTTGAGTTTCATGCTCAATTGGAGCAGTTTTTTTTCTTTTAATAATCATTTTATTTAAAGCACTTAAATAAGCATTAGCTGACGCTACTAATGTATCAGTATCAGCAGCTTGTCCTACTGTAGTTTTACCCTCTTCTTCAATTCTAACGCTCACTGTAGCTTGTGCGTCTGTTCCTTCTGTAACAGCATGGACTTGGTATAATAATAATTTTACATCATGGGGATATAAAATTTTTATACACTTAAAAATAGCATCTACAGGTCCATCTCCTATTTCTGATGTTGATTTAATTTCACCATAAACATCAAGCGTCATCTCTGCTTTTTGAGGTTCACCCGTTCCTGCAAAAACTTTTAAT
>Ga0307986_10000879_pt1 | contig 22178 bp, 14 predicted proteins | sample EllFjometageno82_FD_203170 | JGI IMG/M metagenome (GOLD analysis project Ga0307986, IMG submission 203170) | Marine microbial communities from Ellis Fjord, Antarctic Ocean - #82 | ecosystem: Environmental > Aquatic > Marine > Unclassified | place: Southern Ocean | collected 2014-10-09
GAATTAAAATATTCTAAATTAATACCTCTAAAAATTACCATTAATTTTTTTTTTGAAGGATTTAAGTATTTTTGATAATTGTTACTTATGTGATTGAAAATAAAATTTGAACCAGCAATTATTAATTTTGATCTAACCATAACACTATTGTAAAAAAGTTTTAATTTACTAGAAAAATTATAAGTACCGTGAAAAGTAGTGACAAATTTTTTCTTTGAAAGAAAACAAGCCCATAAACAAGACCATGCAGGAGCACGACTTCGAGCGTGTACTATATCTATATTATAAAATAATATTATAAAAAAAATCAATAAAGAGTTGATAATCATAATTATCGGGTTTTTTGATTGAACTGGTAAACGAATAACTTTTACTTTGTCTCTTCTAACAAATTTTAAAAGTTCTCCTCCACTAGTAATCAAAAATGATTTACATTTTTGTTCGGCTAAGAAATGAGCAAGATCGTAACAGCCTGTTTCTGCTCCACCAAATCCTAGTTTGGGTATTACTTGCAAAATTTTTATTGTAGGTGACATTTTTTTAATTATATATTATCAGATGTAAGCATTAAACTTGGCATGAAAAAAAATAAATTCATAAAAATATCAAAAACAAAAAAACTAAGGTATTTAGTCAATTATTCTAAAAAAAATTTATATATAGTTTTTCTTCCAGGCTTTATGTCTGATATTGATGGAGAAAAACCAAAAGCTTTGAGAAAATATGCTATTAAAAATAAAATAGGTTTTTTAGCTATCGAGTATTCTGGCCACGGTAAATCGTCAGGAAAGTTTATAAAAGGAAATATAAGTGAATGGTCAATTGATGCCAAAAAATCGATTAAGAAAATTGTAAAAAAAAATTATTTTATTTTAATTGGTTCAAGTATGGGGGCGTGGATTGCTTTAAATCAATTTAAGTACTTCAAAAAAAAAATTAAAGGTTTTGTAGGCATTGGTTCTGCACCTGAATTTTTAGAGAGATTAATGTGGAGACAATTTAGTAAAAAAATAAAAAAAGAAATTAAGCAAAAAGGCATAAGTGTTATTAAACATGGACAGTCAAAATTTAAGCAAAAACATAATGAATACCCTGTTACATATCAGTTAATAAAAGATGGTAGAAAAAATAAAGTTTTATCAAAAAAAATTAATACTAAGATTCACGTCACTATGATTCATGGAAAAAATGACGAACTGGTTCCATTGTCATTTTCTAAGAAAGTTCTATCAGTATTCAAAAATGCTAAAAAGAAATTAGTAATAATTAAAAAAGGAAATCATAGTTTATCTGGTAAAGAACCTTTAAAAAAAATAATTAAAGAACTAAATAGTATTGTTGTGGATGTAGTTTAATCCTTCAACGTAAGTTGGATGTTTTAATTTATAATTAAAAAATTCTTTCATTTTCTTGTTGTTAACTTTTTTAGAATCTTTATAAAAATTTTTTACCATTTCGCTTTCTATGGTAGACAGGTTAACTACTTTTGGTTTCTTAATATTTAAAAGCTTAGATCCATATGAAATTAGCTCTTCTGATGATGTAGGCTTATCATCAGATATATTATAAATTTCTTTTGATTTAAAATTTTGCAGGGACTTGAATAGAACATTTGCGATATCTTCGACGTGTATTCTAGAAAAGAACTGTTTTTTCTTTTCTATTAACTTTGCACTACCAGATTTAAGTCTAGTTAAAACATTATTTTGGTTAGAATAAATACCTGACAGTCTAAATATTTGTACGGGTAAATTTTTTTTATCAGCAAGATTTAACCATAGTTTTTCCGCATACAGTCTGTCTATGCCATTTGTTGATGTTGGTTCCGTATTGCTCTTTTCGTCCACCCATTCTCCACTATGATTGCCATAAACACTTGTAGCCGATAAGTATGTAATCCATTTCGTTGTACTTTTTTCAAGTATATTTTTAAAATTTTTTATCACTATATCTTCCCCTTTAGATGGAGCTATAGACACTAATATATGGTCTGAAGACTTTAAATTTTTAATTAATTTTTGGTCAAAATAATTTTCAGAAAATTGAAAGCTTTCATAATTTATATTGTTAAAATTATTTTGTTTAGAACTTTCTCTAGAGGTTGTAGTTAAATTAATTTTTAAATTTTCTGAGTTAATTTTTGTTATAAAATTTTTTGCCACTTGACCAAAGCCAAAACAAAAAATGTTTATTTTTTTCATTTAACTTACTTTTTTAACTAAATTCTTTAATGTTATTGGGTTATCTAGCTTATCAAGCATCTCAATTGGACATATTTGTTTGAAATTTAATAATTCATTTTCATAATTGTTTAAAATTATTTTAGCAATATCTGAGTCTGTTTCTTTTATAAAATCTTCTAGATTATTCTTTAAAAAATTTTTCCAATAATCAGTTTCGACTTTTTGCCATATAATTGAAACTGGGTTAACAAAATTTTCAAATTTATTTTTAGGGTCATAAATGAAGGCCATTCCTCCTGTCATGCCAGCACCAAAATTATCTCCTACTTGCCCAAGAATAATTATGTTTCCTCCTGTCATGTACTCACACCCGTGAGCCCCACATCCTTCTACTACAGCAAGACTCCCAGAGTTTCTAACTGCAAATCGTTCACCGGCTTGCCCTGAGGCGTATAATTTTCCTGCTGTAGCACCGTACAAAACTGTGTTTCCAATAATTATATTCTCGTTGGAAACTAATCTACTCTTACTTGAAGTTCTTACAATTATTTTTCCTCCTGAAAGACTTTTGCCAACATAATCGTTTGCATCTCCTTCAACTATTAATTTCAATCCCTTAATTAAAAAAGCTCCTAATGACTGTCCTGCACTACCATTGAGTTTAATTGTAATTGAGTCTTCATTTAATTTATTATCACCGTATGTCTTATATAGATAATGCGAAAGTCTAGTTCCTACTGACCTGTGTGTATTTTCTATGTTATATTCAAAATTAAATTTATTTTTGTTGTTTATTTTTTCTTTTATATCTGACCAAATTTTTTCATCCAGAGTATCTGGTACTTTGTTAATCTGTTTGTCTTTACAATATCTTGTATTATCTCCTGGATCTGCTTGAACAAGAAGAGGGTTGAGATCCAGATCGTCTAGATTTGGTGAACCTTTATTTACTTGTGTTAAAAGATCAGTTCTACCAATAATTTCATTAATAGATTTATATCCCAAGGATGCAAGAATTTCCCTGACTTCTGTGGCAACAAATGTAAAAAAATTTACAACTTTTTCAGGAGTTCCATTAAACTTTTCTCTTAGTGCTTTGTCTTGACTACAAACTCCAACCGGACAAGTATTTGAATGACACTGTCTAACCAATATACATCCCATTGCTACTAAGGATGATGTCCCCATTCCATATTCTTCAGCACCCATCATGGCAGCCATAACAATATTTTTTCCAGTTTTAAGTCCGCCATCAGTTCTTAGAGTTACTTTGTGTCTTAAATTATTAAGCGTTAAAATTTGGTTAACTTCTGTTAAACCCATTTCCCAAGGAATACCGGCATATTTTATGCTTGTTTGCGGACTGGCTCCGGTGCCTCCTGAATGACCAGAAATTAAAATTACATCTGCTTTAGCTTTTGCAACACCAGCTGCTATTGTCCCTATTCCAGTGGAAGCAACTAATTTTACTCCAATTCTGGCTCCAGGATTAATTTGTTTTAGATCGTAAATTAACTGAGCTAAATCCTCAATTGAATAAATATCATGATGAGGGGGAGGAGAAATTAAAGTTACGCCAGGTGTAGAATGTCTCAACTTAGCTATTTCATCTGTAACTTTAAAACCTGGTAACTGCCCTCCTTCGCCAGGCTTTGCACCTTGAGCCATTTTGATTTCAATCTCATTGCAATTATTAATGTAATTAATTGTTACACCAAATCGTGCTGAGGCTATTTGTTTTATTCTTGAATTAGCTGAATCTCCATTTGGTAACTTAACGAAACGTTTTGCGTCTTCTCCTCCTTCTCCACTGCAAGAGGCCCCATTTATTCTATTCATTCCAATAGCTAAGGTTTCATGAGCTTCTGCTGAAAGCGCGCCATGAGACATACTTCCACTTCCGAATCTTTTTAAAATTTCAGTTAATGGCTCTACTTCATTAATATTTATAGGTTCTTTTTTTTTCTTAAACTCTAATAAATCTCTTAAACTGATAGGAGCCAAATCGTGAATACCATTAGAATATTTTTTATAATGCGCATAAGAACCCGTTCCAACAGCATGTTGTAATACATGAATTAAGTTTCCTTGAAACTGATGGTCTTCACCAGTTTTTCTATATCTATAAAGACCTCCAATTGGCAAGGTAACAATGTTATTTGAAATAAAGTTTTGATGGTGCTCTTTAATTTTTTTTTCAATTCCACCTATGCCAATACCAGATATTCTTGAGCTCATACCAGGAAAATAGTCTGATGCGATAGCTCTACTTAAACCTACGGCTTCAAAATTACATCCTCCTCTGTAAGAACTAATAACTGAGATGCCCATTTTAGACATGATTTTTAATAAACCATCATCTATAGATTTTTTAAATTTTGTAACACAACTTTCAAAATCAGAATTGCTAAATAATTTTTTTTCAAATCTTTGATAGATACTATCAATTGCCAAATATGGATTAACTGTGGTCGCTCCAACACCTATTAAGACAGCAAAAGAATGTGTATCTAATACATCTGAACTTTCAACATTTATCGAGCAATATCCTCTTAAACCTAATTTTATTAAATGTGAATGAATTGCGCCAACTGCTAAAATAGAAGGTATGCTCGCATATGATGAACTAATTTTTTTATCTGATAATATTAAATTATTACTTCCTTGACGTACTGCGATTTCCGCTTCTTCTTTGATTTCTTCTATTCTCTCTTTTAATGATGAGTTAATATCAAAAATACAATCTAATATTCTAATTTTTTTTTTAAATAAATTTTTAAACTTCTTAAACTGAGAATTAGTTAAAATTGGACTTTCTAAAACATAAATATTTTCTTCGGTTAAGTTGTCAAAATCTAAGATATTACCCAAATTTCCAAACCTAGTTTTGAGACTCATTACCTTATTTTCTCTTAAAGAATCGATTGGAGGATTTGTTACTTGACTAAAATTTTGTCTAAAATAGTGCGAAATAGGCCTGTAATAGTTAGATAGAACGGCTATAGGAGTATCGTCTCCCATAGATCCAATGGCTTCTTTTCCGTCTTCAGCCATTGGATGAAGAATAAGTTCTAAGTCTTCTATACTAAGCCCAGACAAATACTGTCTTTTTTTTAACTCTTCTGAAGTGAATTCTGGTTTTTCTTTTTCGCTAAAAATTTTTTTATCTAAATCTATAATTTGTTTGTTATATTTTTTGTAATCATTGGCAATATAATCTTTGATTTCTTTATCGTGGTAAAGTTTTCCAAGCTTTAAATCTATTGCAATAATTTGCCCTGGTCCTAATTTACCTTTTGAAATAATATTTTTCTCAGGTAGTTTTATCATTCCAGATTCAGAACCAGCATAAAATAAGTTGTCTGATGTAATTGCATATCTTAAAGGTCGTAAACCATTTCTATCCGTTGCTGCTAAAACCCATTTTGCGTCTGTTGCACAAATTGCTGCAGGACCATCCCAAGGCTCTATAGAACTATTTAGAAAGTTAAATAAATCTTGATGATTTTTTGGCACTGTTTTGCTTCTCTTAGACCAGGCATCCGGTATCATCATGAGTTTGATCAATGGAGCTAACTTGCCCGAGTGTGTTAGTAGTTCAAAAACGTTATCTAGAGCTCCAGAGTCAGATCCTCCTGCTGTTATAACTGGTTTTAAATCTTCAACATTCTTAAATAGCGAACTTGACATATCTTGTTCATGAATTTTCATCCAGTTTATGTTTCCTTTAACGGTGTTGATTTCTCCGTTGTGAGCTAGGGTTCTAAATGGTTGTGCGAGGTCCCAGCTTGGAAAAGTGTTTGTAGAATATCTTTGGTGAAAGATAGCAAATCTTGATGTAAATTTTGGATCTTTTAGGTCTGGATAAAAATCAGCAAGTGCTTCTGCTAAAAACATACCTTTGTAAACAATAGACCTTGAACTAAATGAACAAATATAAAATTCTTTTAGTTGACTCTTTCTTGCAATTTTTTCTATTTTTTTTCTAGTTACAAATAATTCTCTTTCCAGATTATTAGTTTCTAATTCTTCGTTTTTTTTAAATAAAACTTGTGCAATTTCTGGTCTATTTTGGTCAGCTGTTTTTCCTAAAACTTTTGGATTAACTGGTACTTGCCTCCACCCATAAATAGAAAAATTCTCCTGTAGCAAAACCGATTCTATAATCTCTCTACATTTTTCTTGATCTGAGTAATTAGTTTTAGGCAGAAAGACCATTCCCACACAAATTCTTTTGCTTGAATCGTGCTTGTGACCAGTAGATAAAATTTTTTCTTTAAAAAAATCTGGTGAAATTTCAAGTTGTATTCCAGCCCCATCTCCTGATTTACCGTCAGCATCTACCGCTCCTCTATGCCAAATCGCTTTTAATGCTTCGATTCCATAATCAACTATTTTTCTCGATTTTTTTCCGTCTGTTGTGGCTATTAGTCCAACTCCGCAAGCATCATGTTCAGTGCTCGGATCGTAAGCTAAATTATCCTGTAATAACTTTTTGTTTTTTAAATATTTCAAATAATCGCTCATGATTATGCAGCTTTTACTTTGTCTTTTTGAATGCTTTTTTCTTTCAAATATTTTTGTATCTGTACCGCAACATCTCTCCCATCTTTAATTGCCCAAACTACTAATGATGCACCTCTAACAATATCTCCTGCTGCAAAAATTCCATCAATATTAGTTTGCATAGTATTTAAATCTATTTTTATTGTTCCCCATCTAGAAACTGACAATTCCTTTTCTGAAAATAATTCTGGAAGATTCTCAGGATCAAAACCTAAAGATTTAATTACAATGTCTGCTTTAATATTATACTCTGATTTTTCTTGAATCTCAGGTTTTCTTCTTCCTGATGAGTCTGCAGATCCTAGTATCATTTTGTTAACTTGGACTTCTTCAACTTGTTTATTTCCGGTAAATTTTTTTGGTCCTGAGAGCCAAATAAATTCAACACCTTCTTCTATTGCATTGGCAACTTCTCTAGCAGATCCTGGCATATTTTCTCTGTCTCTCCGGTAGAGACATTTAACTGACTTTGCTTTTTGACGTATTGCTGTTCTTACACAGTCCATAGCTGTGTCTCCACCGCCAATAACAACAACATCTTTATTTTGAGTATTTAATGTACCGTTATCAAAAAGTTCAACTTTATCACCTAGCCCTTTTCTATTTGATGCTGTTAAAAAATCCATAGCGGGGAAAATATTTTTCAAATTACTTCCTGGAATTTCTATTTCTCTGGGTTTGTAAACGCCCGTAGCAATTAAAATGGCATCATGATCTCTTTTTAATTCATTTAAATTTTTTTTTATACCAACTTCAAAATTTTGAACAAATTTAATTCCACTTTGTTTTAGTAGTTTTGTTCTTCTTTCAACTACAAATTTTTCTAATTTAAAGTTTGGTATTCCGTAAATTAATAAACCACCTGGTCTGTCATATCTGTCGTAAACAGTAACTTGATATCCTTTTTTTCTTAATTCATCCGCACAGGCTAACCCTGCAGGTCCAGCACCTATGATTCCTATTGATTGATTCATTTCTTTTTTAGCCTTTGATGGTTTCACCCAATTTTTTTCCCAAGCAGTGTCTGTAATATACTTTTCAATCGATCCTATTGTTACTGTTCCATGACCAGATTGCTCTATTACGCAGTTACCTTCACAGAGCCTATCTTGTGGACATATTCTGCCGCAAACTTCTGGCATATTATTTGTGCTTTGTGAAAGCTCGTAAGCTTCTTGAAGTCTTCCTTCTGCTGTTAATTTTAACCAGTCAGGAATATTATTATGAAGAGGACAATGTACTTGACAAAAGGGTACCCCACATTGAGAACATCTACTCGACTGCTCCTGGGCTTTCTCGTTTATATATTCTTTATAAATTTCATGAAAATCTTGCTTTCTGTCTTGCTCTGGTCTTTTTACAGGCGTAGTTTGATTTAGTTTTGTAAATTGCAACATTTTTTTTGTCATAAGTTGACTTAACATACTTAAAAATTGACAACTTGATAGATTAAATAGGTAAGTGTTAATGACGTAAATATTAATAAAATCAAATTTTATCTATGTTTTTTTTGCATACCAAATATGCATATCAAAAAAATATAAAAAGATTTATAAAATTTAATAAATGTTTGAAGTAATCTTTTTATCAATCGTACAAGGAATAACAGAGTTCTTACCAATAAGTTCTTCTGCTCACTTAGTTTTATTTTCAGAATACTTTAATTTTAGCGACGCAAGTCTAACTTTGGATATTAGCCTACACCTTGGTTCATTGCTAGCAACAGTTTTTTATTTTAAAAAAAATTTATTTGACCTTACTAGTAATAAAGTTTTATTTTTTAAAATAATTTTAAGTTCTTTACCTGTAATATTTTTTGGTTATCTACTAGTTAAGTTTAATTTAATAGATAATTTAAGAAACTATAAAGTAATAGGCTGGACTACAATTCTTTTCGGCATATTATTATATTTTAGTGATTTATCTAAAACTAATAAAACAATTAAAAAAGACTTTAAGTATAGTTCCGCAGTTTATATTGGAGTTTTTCAAATATTATCTTTAATACCCGGTGTAAGTAGATCGGGTATAACTATTACTGGTGCAAGATTTCAAAATTTTAATAGAGTGGACGCTGCTAAAATTTCTTTTTTAATCTCAATACCAGCTCTAGCTGCTGTAAGTTTTTTTAATATATTTAGTTTATATCAAGATGGTGATTTAAATATATCTATTCTCAATTTAATGGGCGTTTCATTGTCATTTATTTTCTCTTATTTAACTATTAAATATTTTTTAGGCTTTATAAAAAGATTCAACTTAAATATTTTCGTAATATATAGAATTTTTTTAGGTTCTGTTATTTTATTTTTTTCTTATTTATAAAAACTAAAGTGTTAATAAAATTGTTAATATAGAAATAAGTGTGCTTTTAAAGTAACAATTTCATATTTTATTTAATAAGCTTTTTTTATAGAATAGTAGACTGATATTGAACTATATAGCATTTGATTTCATAGATAATATTTTTTGAAACAAATTTTATTTGCACTTACTTGGACTCGAACCAAGAATCTTCTGTTCCGTAGACAGACGCCTTATCCAATTGGGCCATAAGTGCTTAAGGTAACTGAACTATTTATATAAGAAAAAAAGTTTGATAACCATAATGAATTAAAATAATTTAGAATAATTACATGCAAAATTTAATTAAAATACAAAATCATAATTATCTTACAATTAATGTTTTATTTATTCTATTGCCAGTAGCTTTTATTTTAGGAAATTTCTATACCAATTTAAATATTGTTCTTATTTCTCTGTACACTTTATTTTTTTATTGGAAGAAAAAAAAATACTTTAAATTTAATTTTTTTGATAAAATAATAACTCTCTTTTTTATCTACACTATATGTGTTCTCTTAATAAATTTTATTGAAGCTAAAATTAGCAGTAAAGTCTTTTCTCAATTTATAATTAATAAATCTTTTTTTTATCTTAGGTATTATTTTTTATATGTGTCTCTAAGACTTTTAATAAATAATAATGTAATTAAATTTAATTGGTTCTTTCTTTCATGTACATTTTTTTCAATATTTGTTTGCGTTGATATATACATTCAATATTTTTTTGGAAAAGATATTTTTGGAATAAAACCAGTTATGCTCAACGCCTATCATGCAAAACTTGGTGGGCCATTTGGAGAAGAGTTGATAGCTGGAGGATACATTCAAAGATTTTTTCTTTTTGCTTTTTTATTACCCACTTTTTTAAATCTTAAGAAAAAATTTTTTATAATCTCAATTCATCTTATTCTTGTTTTAATTTTTACTTATGGGATAATCTTATCGGGAAACAGGATGCCATTTGTTTTGTTTGTCTTTTCTATTTTTATGTTTGCTATGTTTGATAAAAATTTAAAAAAATATTTAATACACTTTATTTTAATTTCAGTTTTTGTGCTCACTTTTTTATATAATAAAAATGAAAAATTTAGAGTTAGATTTGAAAGTTTTTATGGGAGCGTAAATAACTTGACTAGTATTTTTATTACTAAAAGTTCTCCTTTAAAAAGTGGTGCTTATGTTCAAGAGGTTTATGGATTTTTAAAAACTTGGCCAAAAAATAAGTTTTTTGGTGGTGGTGTAAAATCGTATAGAATAAATTGTGTTCAGCTTAATAAGGATATTCCATTTAAGATTATGCCAACTTGTAATAATCATCCACATAATTACTATTTTGAAATTTTAGTTGACTTAGGTTTATTTGGTTTTTTAATAATATTAATTTTATACTTTTCTGTTTTACACAAACTATTTTTTAAGAAGTATATATTTAATTCTCATGATGGGTCTAACATTCATCTACTCACTTTTTTCTTGCTTTTTATTGTGGAGCTTTTTCCTATTAGAAGCTCTGGTAGTTTTTTTTCTACTAATAATGCTGCTTTTATTTTTGTAATTTTAGCTGTACTTATTTCATTAATAGATAAATATGATGAAGAAGAGAAAAAGAAGAAAAGTATCTAAATCAATCCTTTTTCCGATATATTCATTAATAATTGAGTAGTTTTATCTACTTTACTTTTAATTTTTTTATTTTCTTGTTTAACATTAAGTAAAATTTTATAAGTTTCGTTAAATTTATCTTAAACTATGGCTCATAATATATCAGTTCCTGACATTGGAGATTTTGATAGTGTTGAAATTATAGAAGTCTTGGTAAAAGTTGGTGATTTAGTTGCAAAAGATGATCCCATTGTTACTTTGGAAAGCGATAAATCTAGCGTCGAGGTTCCTTCACCCTTAGCTGGAAAAATTATTGAACTTAATATCAAAGTTGGAGATAAAGTTTCAAAAGGAAGCTTGTTAGTTAAACTTGAAAACAAGTCACCTAATACAGAAAAAGAAATTCAAAAAAATAATTCCGAGCCAGCCAAAATAGACAATATACACAAGAATAATGCTGTAAAAATTGATTTACTAAAAAACGTAAAAAGCGTTTTTTCTCAATCTTCTTCTAAAGATGATATTGATCCAATTGAAACAAACGAGTGGGTAGAATCTTTAAATGCAGTCATAAAAAATGATGGGCCTTCAAGAGCTAGTTTTCTTTTAAATAAAGTTGTTTCTGAAGCCTACACAGCCGGTCTTGTTTTGCCTGACACTAGAACTACGCCTTATATTAATACTATTCCTACTGAACAAGAAGCTAAGTCCCCAGGTGATCAGAATATAGAAAAAAAAATTCGTGCTTATATTAGATGGAATTCAGCAGCTATGGTTGTTAGAGCAAATAAAATAAGTAGTGAGCTTGGGGGTCATATCGGTACATTCGCATCTGCTGCAACTCTATATGACGTAGGGATGAATCATTTTTGGAGAGCAAAAAATAAAAAATTTGGAGGAGACTTAATTTATTTTCAAGGACATTCCGCTCCTGGCATGTATGCTCGTGCATTTCTTGAAGGAAGACTTTCGGAAAAACAATTAAATAGATTTAGACAAGAAGTGGATTCTGGTGGACTTTCTTCCTACCCTCACCCATGGCTCATGCCAAAATTTTGGCAATTTCCAACTGTGTCGATGGGACTTGGTCCTATTATGGCAATCTACCAAGCTAGATTTTTAAAATATTTAATTAATAGAGGTTTATTGAAAGATGAGGGCAGAAAAATTTGGGTTTTTTTAGGAGATGGTGAAACGGATGAACCGGAGTCATTAGGTGCTATCAGTTTAGCTGCAAGAGAAAAATTAGATAATTTAATTTTTGTAGTTAATTGTAACCTTCAGAGACTTGACGGTCCTGTAAGAGGAAATGGGAAAATTATTCAGGAACTAGAAGGTAGTTTTAGGGGTGCTGGGTGGAATGTTTTAAAAGTTATATGGGGTTCTTATTGGGACCCTCTTTTAAAGGCTGACAAAACAGGACTGCTAATGAAAAGGATGAATGAGGTTGTGGATGGAGAATACCAAGCAATGAAAGCTAAGGGCGGGGCTTATGTTAGAGAAAAATTTTTTGGTAAATATCCAGAGTTAAAAAAACTAGTTTCATCTATGACTGACAGTGATATTTGGAAACTAAATAGGGGTGGTCACGATCCACATAAGGTTTATGCCGCTTATCATGCTGCAATGCAAAATCAAGGTTCTCCTACTGTAGTTATCGCTAAAACTGTTAAAGGCTATGGAATGGGCAAGTCAGGGGAAAGTTTGAATACGACACATCAACAAAAAAAATTAGATGAGCAAGATTTATTGTATTATAGAGACAGATTTAACGTTCCTCTAACCGATGAACAAGTTAAAAATATTGAGTACTATAAGCCTGATGAAAATTCTGAAGAAATTAAATATTTAAAAGAACGAAGAAAACATCTTGGTGGGTTTATTCCTGAAAGATCTTCTTTTGCAACGCCTATCAAGGCTCCTCCTAATGACATTTTTGAAAGTTTTATGAAGTCTACTGGGGAGAAAGAAATGTCTACAACGATGGCGCTTGTTCGAATGTTAACTAACCTCCTTAGAGATAAGAATGTTGCACCTAGATTAGTCCCAATTATTCCAGATGAAGCAAGAACTTTTGGTATGGAAGGCTTTTTTAGAAAGATAGGTATCTATGCACATGAGGGGCAAAAATATGAGCCAGAAGATTCTGAACAACTAAGTTCTTATAAAGAAACAAAAAGTGGCCAAGTGTTAGAAGAAGGGATTACAGAAGCAGGTGCTATGTCTTCTTGGATTGCAGCAGCAACTGCTTATACAAATCACGACATTGAAATGATACCTGTCTATATTTTTTATTCTATGTTTGGTTTTCAAAGGGTTGGTGATTTTGCCTGGGCTGCTGGAGATGCACAAGCTAGAGGCTTTTTAATCGGTGCTACAGCAGGCAGAACAACACTTGCGGGGGAAGGTTTGCAGCACCAGGACGGTCATAGCCATATTTTAGCTTCCATGATTCCAAATTGTGTTTCTTATGACCCAACTTTTTCTTACGAAATGGCAGTAATTTTTAGAGAAGGGTTAAGAAGAATGCATGAAAAAAATGAGAATATTTTTTATTATATTACGGCGATGAATGAAAACTACTCTCATCCTGAAAAACCCGAGGGTGCTGATGAGGGTATCTTGAAAGGTATGTATTTATTTAAAGAATATAAAAATAAAGGAAAAGTTAAAATTCAATTAATGGGTTCTGGAACAATTTTGAGAGAGGCTATAGCAGCAGCTAAAATATTATCTGATGAGTATGGTGTAGATTCTGATATTTGGAGCGTTACTAGTTTTAATGAATTAAGAAAAGATGGGATGGAAGTTGAGAGAAAAAATCTTTTAAACCCAAATGATAAAAAAGAAAAAAGCTATATTGAAAAATGCCTAGAAAAAAGAGATGGACCAATTATAGCTGTCACTGATTATGTCCGATCTTTCTCAGATCAGATTAGACCTTATACTGATAAGCCTTTTTACTCGTTAGGAACAGATGGTTTTGGGAGAAGTGATACAAGAAAAAATTTAAGAAAATTTTTTGAAGTAGATAAAGAACATATAGTTGCATATGCACTAAGTGCTCTAGCCAAGGAGCAATTGCTAGGCTCTGATAGTGCAGAAAAAGCTTTCAAAAAATATAATATTGATAAAAAAAAAGAATTTCCAACAAAGTTATAATTATGGTTGAACAAAAAATTGTTGTCCCGAACATAGGTGACTTTAAAGAAGTAGAAGTAATCGAAGTTCTAGTAAAAGAAGGACAGGAAATTAAAAAAGATGAATCAGTTATTACATTAGAAAGTGATAAATCATCTGTAGAAGTTCCTTCAAATTTTAGTGGAATAATTAAAAAAATTAATATCAAAGTAGGAGATAAAGTCTCTGAAGGAACCACAATTTTGTCATTAGCTATTAAAGAAAGTAATAAAGAAAATATTCAACTAACTTCAGAAAATCAAAATAATAATATTGAAAATAAAAATGAAATTATAGATTTTCCTAAAGATAATAAAAAAAAGAATATTGAGCCATCTTCTTTAACTAAAGAAGAACAAATAAAAATAGCTAGTCCAAATGTAAGAAAATTTACAAGAGAATTAGGGGCTGACATTTCTAAAATACCTGGTTCTGAACGATCTGGTAGAGTAACTAAGGATGACGTTAAGAATTATATAAATAATAAATTAACAAATACTCAAATTTTAACGACCCAAGAAAAAATAAGTAAAAAAAATGAATACAAGCATAGTGAATTTGGTGAGATTGAAGTAAAAGACATTCCAAGAATAAAAAGACTCTCTGGCCCTCATCTGGTTAAATCTTGGACAGAAATTCCACATGTTACTCAGCATGAAGAAATAGATATTACAGAAATGGAACAATTTAGAAGCTCCCTTAGAGATTTATACACTGGACAAAAATTATCTATCACTCCATTAGCTTTTATTATGAGGGCAATGGTAAACGCTCTTAAAGCATATCCAAATTTTAATGCTTCTATTGAGCCAGAAAATGGAAAAGTTACTTACAAAAAATATTTTCATATAGGTGTGGCTGTAGATACACCGCATGGCCTAATGGTTCCTAAAATAAGAGATGTGGATCAATTGGATATCAAAGAAATAAGCAATAGACTCAGAACAGTTAGTAAATCATGTAAAGATCTTAAAATTGATAAAAAAGAGTTTTTTGGTGGATCAATGACCATCTCTAGTTTGGGGGGTATTGGAGGTACTTTTTTTACTCCTATAATCAATTCGCCAGAATTATCCATACTTGGGGTTGGTAAGTCATATGATAAAATATTTAAAAAAGATGGACGTATTATAACTAGAAAGATATTGCCCATTTCTTTATCCTACGATCACAGATTTATTGATGGTGCAGAGGGTGCAAGATTCTGCGTACATCTAAGCCAAAGCCTAGGAAGAGATTTTGCTTTCAAACTTGCTGTTTAAGTAAATTTACAATATTTATTTTTTGTGAATAAAAATATTTTTTCTCTTATTTGTGCAGTCGTTACTTCAATTTTATGGGGTTCTGCCTTTATTGCTCAAGATATGGGAATGGATTTTATTGGGCCTCACACCTTTAATGTCGGTAGATTTCTAGTTGGATTTTTAACCCTACTTCCCTTTTTTATTTTTTTTGAACTTAAAAAAATTAAAAATAAAAATATTGATGGTAAAAAAGTTTTTTCTTATTTGGTTCTTTTGGGTTTTATACTAGGTGTAGGTCAGGCACTGCAGCAAGTTTCACTAATATATACTGATGTCGCAAATACTGGCGTTTTTACTGTCATGTACGTATTGATAGTCCCTTTCATTTCTTATTTTATTTTTTCAAAAAAAATTCATTGGTCTATCTGGCCAGCTGTTATTTTTTGTGTGATAGGCGGATTGCTCTTAAGTGAATTAAAGAATATCTCTGTTAGGTACGGAGATGCCCTGGGTATTTTAAGTGCTTTTTGTTGGGCTGTACATATAATATATATTAGTAAAACAATTAAGTTTTTTAATTTCCCTATTACTATTGCAATGTCACAATGTTTTTTTGCTTTTCTATTTACTATTGTGCCAATGATTGCCTATGAAAATCCCTCAATAAGTAATGTGCTAAAAGATTCATACGAGATACTCTATGTTGGGGTTCTATCGAGTGGCTTAGCATTTTTATTACAGACTTATACGTTACAAAATTTAACTCCGGCACCTGCAGCAATTATATTTTCTCTTGAAGGAGTATTTGCGGCAATTTTTGCTTGGCTAATTTTAGATCAATTTTTAAATGAAATTAAGATATTAGGGATATTTTTAATATTATTTGCAGTAATATTTTCACAAATTATCCCAATCTATGATAAAAAAAATTATGGACGAAACTAATACAGGATTTATGAGTCACAACGGTGGGTTAAGTTTGAAAAAAATTGACTTAAAAAATTTTGAATTTTCTGTCGTTGTTAAAGAAATTCATCTTAACAGTGGGAAGATAGCTCATGGTGGCTTTCTATCAACAATAGCTGACACAGGGATGGGTACAGCAGCTCATTTTTTAACAGGGAACAAAAGATGTGTAACAATTTCTCTTGAAGTTAAGTTTATTTCTGCTGCGCTCTTAAATCAAAAACTGAAAGGTAAAATTAAAATTCAGAGAAAAACTAAATCTCTTATTTTTATAACCTGTGAAATATCTAATCATGAGGATATTGTGATTACAGCTTCTGGTGTCTGGAAAATACTATAAATTTTAAAAACTAGAACATTTGACAAAATGATTCGGTCATGTTTTAATCTTCGTTTGTTCTCACGTTAAACCTACATATAGTATTAAAAAAAAAATCAAACACAAGAATGCAAAATTCATCAAAAAATATTATCGCGCTTTTAGGTCCAACTAATACTGGCAAAACTCATGATGCAATCGAGAGAATGCTTGAGTATGAGTCTGGAATTTTTGGATTACCTTTAAGATTATTAGCAAGAGAGGTTTATGAAAAATGTGTAAAAAAAATTGGCGTAAATAAAGTGGCATTAATAACTGGTGAGGAAAAAATAATTCCAAATTCTGCTAGCTTTTTCATTTGCACAGTCGAATCTATGCCGAAAGATAAAATTGTAGATTTTGTAGCAATCGATGAAATACAAATGTGTGCAGACAAAGGACGTGGACATATTTTTACAGAAAGATTGTTTTATGCACGTGGCATGAGATTAACAATGTTTTTAGGTTCCCAGGTAATGAAAAGTATAATCCGTAATTTAGTTGAAGATGTTGAGTTTTTGAAAAAAGAAAGATTTTCAAAATTGTCATATGGTGGTTATAAAAAAGTTTCAAGACTAGATGGCAAAACAGCAATAATTGCTTTTTCCATAGAAGAAGTTTATGCAATCGCAGAATTAGTAAGACGTCAAAAAGGTGGGGCTGCAGTTATTATGGGTTCATTAAGTCCGAAGACTAGAAATTCTCAAGTAGAATTATATCAATCAGGAGACGTTGACTATTTGATTGCAACAGATGCAATAGGTATGGGTCTTAACATGGACATTGAAAAAATTTATTTCTCTAATTTAAAAAAATTTGATGGAAAAAAAACAAGAAGATTAAATTTAGTAGAACTATCACAAATTGCTGGTAGAGCGGGTAGATATAAGAATGATGGTATTTTTGGAACTACGGGTGATTGTGAGAATTTAAATTCAGATGAGATTGAAAAAATCGAAAATCACAATCTTCCAAATACTAATATGCTTTATTGGAGAAATTCAAATTTAAATTTTGATAATGTAGAAAAATTATTTTCTTCCCTGGAAGTTAAACCTACAAATAAAAATCTTATCCGAACAAGTGAGTCTATTGATGAGATTACATTGAGATTCTTGTTAAAAAAAAATTTAGAAAATAATATATATAGTAAAAATTTAAAACTTTTATGGGAGTGTTGCCAGATTCCTGATTTTGAAAAAAAAGCGTATGGACAGCACGTCAATACTGTTGATGCAGTATTCAAGTTTTTATCAATTAGAAAAAAGAGAATTCCAAATGAGTACATGAAAACACAACTTAAAGGATTGGAGAAAAAACATGGTAATATAGACGTCTTAGCAAATAGGATTTCAAATGTAAGAACTTGGTCTTATGTAGCTAATAAAAAAGATTGGGTAGAAAATGCTGATTATTGGATACAATTAACTAAAAGTATTGAAGACACCCTATCAGATAGGTTACACGAAGAATTAGCAAAAAGTTTTATTGATAAAAAAATTAGTATTTTAGCAAGAGGTTTAAAACAAGATATGGTTTTAGAAACAGAAGTAAGTGAAGATGATAAAGTATTAATCGATAAACAATATGTTGGGAAGCTTAGGGGATTAAAATTTATTATAGATTTTAATTCTAAAAATTTGGACGCAGATCTTAAATCTATAAAGAAGGCTGCACGCAAAGGTGTTGAAGTAGAATTAGTTAAAAGAGTTAAAAAAATAGTGTTAGAAAAAAAACTATCAATTAACTTGGAAAACAAAATTATATGGCAAGACAATCCAATAGCGAAAATTAAAAAAGGTGAAAATTATTTAAATCCAGAAATAGAAATTATTGCTGATGACGCTCTGCCATTGGATGTTAAAAAAGAATTAGAGCAGTTCACAAGAGACTGGATATCTACTTATGTAAATGAGGTATTAGGAGATTTAATTAATTTAACAAAAATAAAAATTGATAATCAATATTTGAGAGCTTTGTCATTTCAACTTTATGAAAATAATGGTGTTTTAAAAAGAAAAAATATAGATGGGATTATTAAACTTATTTCAAAGGAAGAAAGGAAAAAAATTTGGAACATGGGTATTAAAATTGGACGTTACCATATTTTTCTTCCTAAAATGTTGAAGCCAAAAGCGGTTACATTAAGAACAATGCTTTGGAGAACTTATAATAATATTTCCTCTGATATTAATATTCCTAAATTTGGATTAAACTTTGTAGAGAATGAAAATTTTAATGAAAAATTTTTGTTATTATGCGGATTTGAAAAATTTAAAGATTATTTTGTGCGTATCGACATACTTGAAAAATTATTTATAAGTATTATTGACAAGACCATAGACCGAAAATTCAAAATAACTTCAGAAATGATGAATTTATTAGGATGTACAAAAGAAAATTTTTATAAACTGATGAGTTTAATGAATTATAAAAAATCTAAAGAAGTAGATACCTATTATTTTGCAGGAGATAATAAAAAAAATGGAGACAAAACAATTGTTAAAAAAGACCAAACTAATCCATTCAGTAAATTACTTGCACTAAATATTAAATAGTTTAAATAATAAATTCTTAATGACTTATATTGTTAAAGACGAATGTATAAAATGTAAACTGACAGACTGTGTTGAAGTGTGTCCAGTTGACTGTTTTTATGAAGGAGAAAATATGCTTGTTATTAACCCAGATGAATGTATTGACTGTGGTGTTTGTGAACCTGAATGTCCTATTGACGCCATTGTAGCTGACAATGATTATGAGAAAGAAGATAAAGATAAATGGTTGTTGCTAAATAAAAAATTTTCTGCAATATGGCCTAATATTTCCAAACAAAAACAGCCCATGAACGAACATCAAAAATTCAGGAATATAAAAGACAAATATAATAATTATTTTTCTGAAAAACCAGGAAAATAAAATGCCAAAAATAAAAAAAACAAAAGCTAAAAAAAAAGTTACTAAAAAAGTAAAAGTATCTTTAAAAAAAAATAAAACAAAAACAAGCCAAAAAAATGAAACAGCACCATTAAGAATTGCAAATAGTAATAAATACACTCCTGAAGAAAAAGTTGAAATAAAAAAAATAAAAAAACAGCCTACCCAAAAAAAACTCTATGAAATTAAAGATTTTGTAGTCTATCCAAAACATGGTGTGGGAAAGATTTTAGCTGTAGAAAAAGCAACCATAGGACAAATAGATATACAGTTTTATAAAATTTTTATTGAAAAAGAAAAATTGACTCTGACTGTTCCAATTAATCAGCAAGGTAATTTAAGACCAATTTCTACAGTCAATCAAATTAATAAGTGTGTTTCAATTCTAAAAAGTAAGCCGAAAATCAAAAGAACAATGTGGAGTCGGCGTGCTCAAGAATATGATCAAAAAATTAATTCTGGGAAAATTTATGAGTTGGCAGAAGTAGTTAAAGATTTAAATAAAAATTCTGATATTATTGCAGACCAATCATACAGTGAAAGACAATTATTTGAGAAAGCATATGAAAGATTAAAGTCGGAGTTTGAGGCTGCTTTAAAAATTACTCAGGAAGAGGTTCAGAAAAAAATGGATAAGGCCCTAGGTAGAAATCAAAATATTACTGAAACGGAATAAAAAAAACGCCCCTTTAATTATTTAATTAAAAGGGCGTTTAGTTAAAAAAAGGTACTATCTTCTTCTTTTTTTAGTTTTCTTTGCTTTTTTTTTAGTTTTCTTTTTCGCTTTTTTTCTTTTAGCCATTTTCTCTCCCTATTTGTTAAAACAAATCTTAATGATTCGTTTATATATATAATCTTTAAGTTTTTTTCCTTTTAAGTCAAACATAAACTTATACTTAGCTTCACAACTTAATTTTTATTTTTTATGAAAATTATTTAAAAATTATTTAAAATTTAAAAATAAATTAAATAATTAAAAAAATGTTTAATATCAATACTTTTAACCGCATAAAATTAAATTTAATAAAGTTTTTCTATTTGTTTTAAATAATTTTTAATAATTACTTTTCTTTTTAACTTTAATGTTGGTGTTAACATTCCATTGTCAATTGTAAATTCATCATGAATTAGAATAAATTTTTTTATTCTTTCTACTAAGGTTAAGTCGTCATTAATATTTTCAATTACAGGTTTAATTTTTTCTTTGTTTGTTTCCTTGTCACATATAATAATCGCTATTAAATAATTTTTTTTATCCCCGTAAACAAAAGATTGTTTAATTAATTTGTTTAAACATAAAATATTTTCAATTTTACTTGGAGAAATGTTGTCTCCTCCAAGATTTACAATAATATCTTTCTTTCTATCGGTTATTCTTAAATAATTATTACGATCAAGTTCTCCGATATCCCCTGTATGTAGCCATCCGTCTTTAATAACTTTTTCTGTCTCTTCTTTCTGATTCCAGTAACCCAACATTACATTTTCACCTTTAATGAGGATTTCACCATCATCAGCAATTTTTACTTCATTAGATCTAAATGGTGGTCCTACAGTTTCTACTTTTACTAGATGTGGTAAATTGCAACTAACAACGGGAGATGCTTCGGTAAGGCCATAACCTTGTAAAGTTGGAAGTCCTATAGCATTTAAAAATTCTCCAATATTTTGATCTAACGCTCCCCCACCTGATATAAATGCTTGAAGATTTCCACCAAATTGATTTTGGATTTTTTTTCGTATTAAATAATCACAAATAAAATTAATAATTTTTTCCCTAAAATTCATTTTCTCTTTTCTTAATATTTTTTTACCTAAATTTAATGTGGTGTTAATAATTTTTTTTTTTATTCCCTTCTGTTTTTCGAAATTTATATTTATTTTTGTAAATAAATTTTGATAGAATCTTGGAACTGCTGTCATAATAGTTGGTTTCGCAAGTCCCATATTTGGGATAAGTTTTTCTAAACTTTCTGCATAATAAACTTCTGCACCTAAAATAATTTGAATAAATTGGACAGTATGTTCGTATGAGTGTGACAAAGGTAGCCACGTTAAAAATATTGGATTCTTTTTTTCTGTTAATGGTTTAAGTAATTCAACAGCATCTTCACAATTGGACAAAATTCCACCATGGCTTAAAACTACTCCTTTGGGATTTCCTGAAGTACCAGACGTATAAATTATGCACGCTGGCATAAACCTTTTTAAATTATCATTAATTATTTCTTTATAATAATTTTCATTTAAAATATTTTGGATTAGAAGACTTTCGGTTTCTATCTTTTCAAATGATATAATTTTCTGAATATCTAAATTTATGTAATTTTTTATTTTTTGAAACTGACTGTTGTTTGAAACAATTATCAATGAAGGCTTACAGTCATTTAATATATATTCATAATCGTTAGATGAGTATGTTGTAAAGATTGGTACTGAGATACCGCCTGCGTTCATCACTGCAATATCCGATATTAGCCAATTAGGTCTATTCTCTGATAAAATTAAACATCGTTCTCCCTCACTAATCAGAGATTTAATTTTAAAGGAGAGTTTAAAAATTTTTTCTCTTACATCTCCCCAGCTGTATGATTGTTTGTCTAGTTTTAACCATTTTAAAAATATTTTTTTATCTTCAATTTCATCACATTTCCTAAAATATAATTCTACAAGACTATTTAATTTATTTATTTCCATAATTTGGTGGGCGAAGAGAGACTCGAACTCTCACAGTATTGCTACCACCGGATTTTGAGTCCGGCGCGTCTACCAGTTCCACCATTCGCCCTTTGTAATT
>Ga0307986_10000881_pt1 | contig 22128 bp, 24 predicted proteins | sample EllFjometageno82_FD_203170 | JGI IMG/M metagenome (GOLD analysis project Ga0307986, IMG submission 203170) | Marine microbial communities from Ellis Fjord, Antarctic Ocean - #82 | ecosystem: Environmental > Aquatic > Marine > Unclassified | place: Southern Ocean | collected 2014-10-09
ATGAAATAGTACCTGTACTAAATAAAGTTGATTTACCAGCATCAGACTTAGAAAAAACAAAACAAGAAATAGAAGAAGTTATAGGTATTGATACTGAAAATGCCATACCTTGCTCTGGAAAAACAGGCGAGGGCATAGAAGATATTCTAGAACAAATTATTGTGTCACTACCAGCTCCAGAAGGAGAAAAAGATGCTGATTTAAAATGTTTGTTAGTTGATAGCTGGTATGACACTTATTTAGGGGTGGTTATTTTAGTTAGAGTTATTGATGGAAAAATTTCAAAAAATATGAAGATCAAAATGATGTCTACTAACCAAGAATATATAATTGAAAAGGTAGGTGTATTTACTCCAAAAGCAACCGATGTTAATGAATTAAATGCAGGAGAAATTGGTTTTATAACAACAGGAATAAAAATTTTATCAGAAACAAAAGTTGGAGATACTATTTGCGATGCAATCAAACCACCTCAAGAGGCACTTCCTGGATTTAAACCTAGTAAGCCAGTTGTATTTTGTGGATTGTTTCCTGTAGATAGTTCTGAATACCAAAAATTAAAAGATGGTTTAGGTAAACTTCAATTAAATGATGCTAGCTTTTCATATGAGGCAGAATCTTCATCTGCGTTAGGTCTTGGCTTTAGATGTGGTTTTTTAGGTCTCTTGCATTTAGAAATTATAACTGAAAGATTAGAAAGAGAATTTGATATAAATTTATTAACTACAACACCTGGCGTAGTTTATAAAGTTCATATGAACAAAGGGGAAATAATAGAGTTACAAAATCCTTCAAGTTTACCAGAACCTACTCTAATCAAATTTATTGAAGAGCCTTGGATTAAAGCAACAATTATTACACCAGATCAATATCTAGGAGCAATTATAAAGGTTTGTCAGGATAAAAGAGGAGTGCAAACAAACTTAAGTTATTCAGGTAATAGAGCAGTTTTAAGTTATGAAATTCCTTTAAACGAAGTTGTGTTTGATTTTAATGATAGGCTTAAATCAATGACCAGTGGTTATGCAAGTTTTGATTATGAGATTATAGGTCATAGAGAAGGAGATTTGGTAAAATTAGGAATACTTGTTAATGCTGAGCCAGTAGATGCTCTATCAATGATGGTTCATAAAGATTTTGCTCAAACAGTTGGAAGAGAAGTTTGTGAAAAATTAAGAGATTTAATTCCACGACACAACTTTATGATACCTGTTCAAGCTGCAATTGGAGGAAAGATTATAGCAAGGGAAACTATTAAGGGTTTTAAAAAAGATGTTTTAACAAAAATTCATGGTGGTGGTGCTAGAGACAGAAAAAGAAAACTATTAGACAAGCAGAAAAAAGGGAAAGCTAGAGGTAAACAGTTTGGAAAAGTTGAAATACCTCAAGAAGCCTTCATTGGAGTACTTAAAATAAATAAAGATGCCTGAGCTTTTAATAGTATTAATGTTTATAATAATATTTTATTATAATAGAAAAAAAATAAGAATTTTTTTTAAAAAAAAAATCAAAAGTGTTGATATAGAAAATGTTCATGAAATTTTTGAACCTATAAAAATATCTGAAAATTTACTTGGGCCAAATGATAATGTAATCATACAAAGCTTTAGTATTCCACCAAGCTATAAGGTTGTTGGAATGACATCCGATTATGAATCTTGGATACTATCTTGTTTAAGTAAAGTAAGTGATGATATATTTGAATTTGGAACTTGTAGTGGAAAAAATACAATGCTTATGGCTTTAAATTCTAAGGAAAGTAGCAGAATTATAAGCTTAACATTAAACCTAAATCAATCAAAAACACTTAGCTTAGATAAAAAGGATAATAATATTTCTTATAGAAATATTGTGAATGAGAGCAATTACGAGAAATTTTTATTTTCAGGAAAAGAAATAGAAAAAAAAATTGAAGTAATTTTTATAGATTCAAGAGAGCTTGATACAAAAAAATATTTAGGCAAATTTGATCTCATTTTTATAGATGGTGGACACACATACAGTATAGTCAAAAGTGATACTGAAAAAGCATTTGAAATGATTTCTGATAGAGGAATAATTATTTGGCATGATTATGTAATTGGTAAAGAATCATGTAAAGATATTTGTAAGTTTATTAATGAAATAGAAAAAGAAAAAAAAATATTTCACATAAAAAATACATCAATGTGTTATTTTAGAAATAATTCATAATAGGAGAGATGGCTGAGCGGTTTAAAGCGCACGCTTGGAAAGTGTGTGTACTGTCAAAGGTACCCAGGGTTCGAATCCCTGTCTCTCCGCCAAAACCCTTAATAATCTCCACATAACACTAGAGAGATTTTCTCAAAGTTAACCGTTGTCGTCGGTATGTCGTCGGCAACATTTAAAACGGAGGAGAAAATGCACTTAAGGAAAAGAAATAATAAATGGCAATGTTTAATTAATTACAGAGGTTATCGAATTGGTAAGACCTTTATCAGGAAACAAGAAGCTCAAAAGTGGGCATTAAAAACAAAGACACAATTAGAAAATAATAGCTTCCAAGACACGTCATGTTTAGCAACCTTGAAGCTTAAGGATTTGTTGAAATTGTATCATGAAAAATATCAATCAAAATCAAGAAGACCTAAGCAATTTCAATATGAAATAAATCTATTGTGCAGGCAGAGTATTGCAAACATTACCCTGATAAAATTAAACAGCAGACATATAGCTGAATTTAGGGATGAAAAACTTAGTGTTGGCAAATCACCATCAACGGTTAAAAAATATTTAGGTATAATTTCCAGAGCATTTAATATTGGGATAAAAGAATTAAGCCTACCTTTACAATCCAATCCAGTATCCTTGGTAACTAAACCCAGTGAGCCTCCAGGAAGAGATAGAATATTATCAGGTACAGAGCTTAAACAATTATTGGATGTTGCTAACCACTCAAGTATTTATTTTATGAGACAGATTATAGTTTTAGCAATTGAAACATTGTGTAGACGTGGAGAATTGTTAAACCTTCAACGAAGTGATGTTGATTATTCTAATAGAACAGCACGTATCAAAGTGACAAAGAATAATTTTCCAAGAACTATTGGTTTATCACCACAGGCAGTATCAACACTTAAAGCTTTGCCACTAACAATAGAGAGTAGGTTTATAAACCTTAGTAGCATAGGGGGATTTGATAAAGCTTTTAAAAAATGTGTTAACAAAGCAAATATAATAGATTTTCATTTTCATGATCTAAGGCATTTAGGTGCAACAAAACTTGCTAAACAAGGTTGGACAGTATTGGAGCTCGCAGCACAAGGAGGATGGAAATCTATTAATATGGTTAAGCGTTATGCCAACATTGATGCTGAGTATTTGGCGGATAAATTAAAACAGAGATAGTTTTTTATTATTAAATTTCATTTAATCCCAAAAGTTTATTTTTGTTTAAAAAGGTTTTTAAATTTAAACCAATATTTTTTTATAAAAGAAAATTTATTATATTTTATTATTCTTTTGGCATGAGCTTTGGCTTTAAATTCTTTTTTTATTCTTCTATTTTCTTCAAGTATTTTTGGGTTATTATTTATTTCATGTTTTATATATTGTTCCTCCAGTCTTTTTGAATGATTCTCCATAGACTTTAAATAATATCCAGCTGGACTATCTCCAAGAATATCATGAATAAATTTTATATAAATTCTACCGTAAATTTCTTGAAAAATGATTCTTAATGCACCTGTGTCTATTCGATGCATATCTTCTGCATTTAAATTTGCCAATTCTTCACTTATCGTTTTAACACAAAATCTTATGTCATCTCTGAAGAGATCAACAATAAGAAGATTTTTAGATCTTCTTGATGGTCTTGTTTTATCTGGAAAAGCAAGGTTGTTATTCTGAAAACATTTTTTTATAAGACTTGATCTAAAAACTAGTGATCCACAAGTAGTACACCCCGAACGTACGCACCAATCTTCTTTTTGAGCTTGATCTGTAAGAGATTTAATCCAATTTGCCGTTTTTATATTATTCAAAGCTGTTGAAGTTCTTTCAAATTAACGATTTCTATTTTGCATTTTTTATTAATCACAAATTGAGCCTTAGGAAACTCTGGTTTTAATAAATTAATAAGGCTATTCATTTCAGCTTCACCTGTGCAGTTTTTATTTTGTACTAATGTTTGAGTTGAAATGGTTACTAGGAAAAGTACTACGAATCTTGACATTCCTTAAGGTAGTTTTAATTTAGGGCAGATTTGTGATTAGACTTTTTTAGAATTTTTTGTCACTTTTTTCGCACATACCATTATAAATTAAGTTATCTTTATGTGAATATTCTGTGCCAGCTCTAATTGCGGCAAGTTCTATCCAAGACCAAGAATGACTTGCATCAGAAGATGCAATTTTTTCTTGAAGTATTTTAAATTCTTTATCATTTATATAAACGTTAAATGAAAGAAAAATACCTTTGTACCTGTCAAACTTCATCCATTTAAGATTATATCCTTTGGAAGATTTATTTGTATTAAGATCTGCCATGAGAATTTCCTTGTCATTTATTCTTACATTAACAGTTTCGCCAAATGATATTTTTAAAGTTTTTTTAGAGGTATCTACAATATAATAATCATCATATTTTGTTCCTAAAATTTCACCCTTACAATTTAATATAATTTTTTCAGCATAAGCGTTCCCACTCAACAACAAACCCAGAACCAAGATCGATAAAAGTTTTTTCATAATTTAATCTTCTGACTTAGGTTGCCCAAATAAACTTCCTTCATAATCTAATTTAGTTATATCAATTCCATAAGTGCCCGGTATTGTACCCTGTTTAAATATACTGTCTGCAAGACCTTTTTTTTTATTTCTTATAGCTATGGTAAGACAATCATATGGAAAATTTTTAATAATATTTGATTGAGAGTTTTCTATTGAACTAATGTTGTTTGATGAATGTACTTCTTTTAAATATACAAGATATTCAAATAACGCCTTCCAAATAATGGGTATAAAATGCTCTATTATTGGAAGCGTAAATTCTTTAATTTCTATTTCTTGACCATCTAGTTCTTTTAAATATTCAAATAATGGATTTTTTAATGAAACGCTATACCCTTCAAAAACATGAGGTATTTTAAAACACATCTTTCCCAATTCCTTTAGAGAATTTAATCGGTTTATCACTTTAATCTTAATTTTATTATCCTTGACCTTACTAATTCCGAGAAGAGGAATTTTTTCACCAAAATAAATATCATTTAAAAAAATAACTGCATCTTCTCCTGTGCCTTCCCATGAAGGTCTGGTTTCATCAAATTGCGATAATTCATAAGGATGATCTTTAACGTTAATATTGTAATCAATTACACAATAATTCATTAACAACGTGTAACCGGTTATAATCTTTCTGATTGATTCAATATTTAAACCATAGCACTCAGATTTTTTTAATCTAAAAACTTTAAGATGATCTTTAAGAGTTCTTTCAATCAATTCACCCATTTGTCTATTTGGGAGTGGAATATATAGAGCTAGATCTAAGTCAGGTATTAATGTTTTAAAAGTATTAAGCCTATCGTGTACATTTTCTGCAATACCAATTTTATGATAAGTTTTTATTTTATCTGTAACGTACAAAAACATTAATGCAAAACCTTATCTAAAATATTAACAGTGACATAGCGATGATCTGTATCGCTACCTGCATACACCTCAACATCTGCCTCAGGGTCATCTATGATTGTATCAAATATGTTATTAACAAAGACATCTAATTCCCCATCCGTTGCATAGAAATCAAATGTTTTTTTAAAAGTTATCATTCTCTGTGATAACAGCAAGCCTAGGCTTTAAATCAAATTCTGATTTTTTATAAGAGACTACGCTAGAAGTATAATCAATAAAGTTCCAAACGTTTTTAACTCTAGTTTGTTTGTTAGTTAAAGGATCATAAATCCAGATACTTTCAGACATTTCTTCTGAAACTACTATGAGCTTTTTATCTCCATAAGAGTAGACACTTTTGATTTCTGAATAGTCTTGATTGGGTAGTTTAAATTCTGCAGAACTAACGTTGCTCCACAATAATCCTGTTAACAATATTAATATGAATGTCTTCATTACTAACCCTACCAAACCCCTAATCAGGTGTCTAGGTGATGGAAAAATAGGATTACTAAAGAAAAATGGTCATTGGGATTAGTTATTAGAGCTATTCATACATAGCTGTAAAAGTTTCATAATAAAATCTAAAAGCTTTTGAGTAACTTGGAAATGTTTTTTTAAGCTCAGAGCTAACTACACCTTTATTTCTTATAAAATCATCCACAATAACTCTAAACGTATCTAATATTTTTATTAAATTCTTATCTTCATTCCCAAACATTATTCCTGGCTGTTTTGTTCCATGAGAAATAATTTTAATAGTTTCTTTATTTTTAGTTAGGTCCTCTAATACAAAAAGTGTTTTAATCATTTTAATATTATCATCAGAAAATCTGGTCTTATCAAATTCTTTAAGATTTTGAGTTACATAAATTTGAAAAATTCCTATGAAAACAGTTATGCCTACAACTTGACTATCTGATAATGCTTGTTGTCTAAATACTTTATTTTCAACTCTACTTGTAACTGGTGTCAACCCCATATCTGTAATCATTTTTATACATTCACTAACAATCATAGTGATTATATTATCGTAAATGTTTTCTGTCTTTGATGATTTTAGATCTACTGGAAAATTCTTATCTAGAATTTTATTACTTTCTTTTACAATTTCTAAAATGTTTTTTTCTGCATTCATTTTGATGATATCTTCTTAATTTCTTTGACTACTCCTAAGTAATTATCTTTAAGTACTTTGTGACCCTTTAGGTGTTTTGAAAACTCTTTGCATAAACCCTCATAGTACCAGGCGACTTGTTTAGGTGTTGCTGTAAATCTCGTCCATACTTTTTTGCCTTTTCTTTTATAATCATTAACAATGGAACTACCGTTATGTAATTTATCACAAAGAGATACGAGCATAGAAGATTGGCTTTTCTTTTTAATGTCTGAAAGATATTTTTTCTTTCTAACTAGCCAAGATGGTTTGGGAACAACAATAGTATCACTGCACTCTTTAACAATTTTAGCAACTTTGTTACCAAATAGTTTTCTAATTTTTTTTAGAGTTTTTAATCCGCCTTGATCTTCCACTGCATCATGTAATAAACCTCCGATAGCTTCATCCGTAGTTCCACCATCCTCAATAACATGGTTACTGACTGAAAATAAATGAGTGAAATAAGGAATTTTTGTTTTTTTTCGGTTTTGATCGAAGTGTAATTTGTATGCAAAATCTAGAGCTTTTTTATATTTAATTTTATTCATTTAACTATTTTTAACTTAACCTTTTTCTTCCCTATATTTCCAGAATAAGTTCTCCAATCTAATTGTTCCTCTGTAACTTCAGATAATTCTCCGTTTTTATCCTCATAATAGTTATGACTAGAGCCATCAGGTTTAAAATCCATAACCATTCTACCTTCATGTTTCTCAAAAGGTAGTCTAGTAATAAAAGGAATACTTTGTGTCTTCAGGTAAAATCTAAATTTGTTAAAGTATTCTAAGGGATATAATTTAATTAATTCACCGAGTTGTTTGTTTATAAGTGTTTGACGTAGTTTGGTCATGTCACTTTTTAGTATTTTAATCTCTGGCTTAAGGAGTTTCTTGGATGTTTGAATTTCTTGGTAATAAATAATGTAGCCAGTTTTCTTATCTGCTTTGTTGAATTTAACAACATTTGTTGGGTCATCTACTTTATCATCTTGGATACGCGAGGTGACACCTTCATCTATAAGTCGAGCGGCAGAAGCGGGATTAGCTGAAAGAACATCTCCAACTGGAATATCTCCTTCTAACCAAGTTTTATCTGCACCACTCCAAAAGACAACTTCTGATCCGCCACCTTTTGAATTTGCTAGTGCAACAATATTGCCACCAAGATATTTTGGTTCCACATCATCCGCTAATGTTATTGGATATGATAATGTTGAGGGGTTATCTACTTTATCATCTTGTTTAATTTTACGTCCGAGTTCATCTAGAAACTTCTGTGTTTGTTCAGGTGAGGGTTCATCTTTATCTAAAAGCTTTTGGAAATCATAAAAAGTGTCATCATCTTTTTGGGTAACAGTAAGACCATTGGTGTCATCATTTAAAAATGCGTATGTCCCATATTTAGCAAGTACCTTGTAATTACGAGCTATTGCTTCTCTTGTAAATTTTAAATTTTCATGATCCCAGAAATGTTCTTTCATAAATAAAAGAGCCATAAGCCAAATTGCAGAAATTACATAAACTACTGTTTCATATTTTTCATTACCAAAACCATCAAGATAGTAAATTAAAACCATAACTGCAGTAAGAATATAAAACCATTTGGTATTTTCTTTTCTATGTCTTAGATATTCTTTTTCTTGATTCAAATGTGAATAAAGATCCTCTAAGGATATTTTTTGTTCCTCGTTAAGCTTCATCAAAAACCCAGAACCATGATCCCTAAAAGTTTTTTCATTAACCCAACCCTACCAAACCCTTAATCAGGTGTCTAGGTGATGGAGTGATTGTTAATTAGCTAGTAAGCTGTAGATTAAAAAAGTTAGTTCAATTATTATAAGTGCTTCAAGCATTTATACCAAAGGTCTATAGACAAGTTGTTTAACATTTTCAGTTCTATCTGATTCATGAGTTGATACTTTTAATATAAAGCTTGCCAATAAAAACCATCCAAATATTGGTCCCATCAAAGTAAGCATTATAATACGATTCAAAGTTTTTGAAGTAACTTCTGGTACAAATGTTTTCACAGCTGTCTCAAATTGATTTCTATCTATATTTCCTTTTGCATAGGCAACAAAAAATGGAAACAAGTGTAATGATAAAACAATTAAACCTGCTGCAGCAGCTCCTCCCTGCAAATAAAGATCATGTTCAGAATCTAATAGAGATTTAAAATTTTTATCAGAAAGTTTTATGACTTCTTCAGGATGATATTTACCTCCACTAACTAAAGGATTATTCATTTTTTCAGCAACTTCAGGAGAAGTTATAACTGGTGTATCAGGATATTTTGCAAGATGATGCTCTATGTAATTTGTATCATCTGTTAATTTATAATTTACTTCGTATGTTTGTTTGGTTACTGAATTATAAAATCTTACATCTGTTGCTGGATGAGCTGGATCTTCAAATAACTTAGCAGACCATTTATCGCCATCCATATTCTCATAATTTGACTCTAAAATTTCATAAAATTTTGACTGAACTAGATTTTCTACATATGGCATTTGTTCAGTAGAATAGCTTTCTGCCATCTCTCTTATTTGATCAACAGTTGCTTCGGATCCTAATTTATCTGTATAAGACATTCTCCAAGCATCTAGCCACATTTCACTTAAAGGACCTTGAAGATTGCTACTCTTACCGTCTAATAAATATGCCATGCTACCAGCAAAAAATATTTCCCCCTTTATTTTTTTTTTGAAATCTAAATCTGCATTCATCCATAGTTTTACATTTGCTTTAATTTGATTAAATAGATCTGGCATATCTTTAAAAAGTAGATCCTTCATGCTTTTTGATATTTTATAAGTAAATTTAAAAGCATTGTTACTAATTCTTATAATCGAGATAACGCCTAATTTTTTTTTACCAGAATTTTTAATCTCCGAAAATGAAAGATAACAAAACATTCCTAGAAATATAGTCGTGATACTAGTTGCGAAAAAAGAGATTGGTACAGCTATTCCTGTTTGAGCTATTAATTTAAAAAAGATATGTAAAACTTTTTCAAAAAATACAAGAATTGCAGCTGTTGTAATTCCAACAGCTCCTAAAAGCTTAAACACACTATCTTCAGAATAATCTAAACCAACTAATCTTGCAATTTGTGCTGCCATAGCAAATTCAACAGCTTGTGCAACTAATAAGCCAACACCTATATCTCCTGGAATAGCTACTAAACAACCTGTAACTAAAGAACAACCTAATACAAACTTAAATATTTGCTCTTCATCTTTTTTTTTAGTGAGATTTTTAATCACTACAAAAACATCGGACGGTGTTATGCAATCTAATAAAAATCGTAAAGAATAATATGATTTGATTTCTTTATAGTATTTTCTCCATTTTGCTTTCTTATCTTGCAAGTAACTAAATCCAGATTCTACTTTATCTTTAGTGTATTTGTATGCTGCTATTGATTTATCTTTAATATAATTAAACATAATTAAATAAAAAATTATTTATATAAGCTTAACATTACTATGCATTTGAGTACAAATTTAAGCTTCGAACAAGCCTCCCTCCCAACTACAAAAGCAAGATCCACAACCACAAACTATTCCTTTACAATCATCACATACATCCCATTGTTGAGAATCAATATTCTCTTTACAGTTAAAACAGTGTGTTTTTCTCACTGGCTTATTATCTTTTAGATCAACATTCTTAGTTATTTGTTCATTCATTTTTCAATCTCCTTTCTTTAGTTTAAGTATTTGTTTAAGTCTTTTCCTACCAACTCTACGTATCTGAACCATTCAACTATGTAATTTCTTTCTTCTTTGTTTTTTACTTCCATCTCTACTTTGCGAATAGCCATATCAGTAGCTTTATCTATTATTTTTAGCTGTTTATTCGTTTTAACTTTATTTGTGTTTTTCATAATTAATATAAATATATGAGCTTTAAAGAAAATTTAAATTAAAGAAACGTTCGTTGAAATTTCGCCGAACGTTTTAATATCTAGCGAACTGTTGTATATATTTTCCAGACTTCATCATCCGTCCAAAACCATTTCAATTCTGGGTCTCTTTTTATAAAAAAGTCTTGATTAAATTGTTTATCTTTAACGTATGAACAAATTAATTTATAAAATTCATCAATTTCTTTTCTTATTTTATCTTTATTAAATTGATCCTCTTTTGCTTTACCAAGTACGTATTCACGCTGTTCCCAGTAAAATGGACTTTTAATCACATTTGATATTGTTTTTTTTTTATTTTCAACTTTATAAAATTCTGTTTTTTTATTATTTTCAAATCCAATGTGTGCTTTTCCTTTATTTTCTTTATAAAAAACTTTAAGGTTCCCACCATCATATATGTTTTTACCAGATAATAAATCTTGGTAATCTTCTATATTTTTTATTCTCTCGTCAGCTGAAAATAGATATGTTTTTGTTTTTGGATTATATATTTTTTTTGTATTTACACCTATTGATTTAAAACCTTTTCGAAATGCTTTAACTGCAGCATTATATCTGTATATTCCATATAAATAAATTCTTTCATTTTTCCAATAACTGCTAGGTCTAATTTTTCTTTTTTTTCTTATACCTTGAAATTTTTCAAAAGTAGAAAATAGATTGCCACAAATACAGTACCTTTTTCTTTTTACAGTATTATTTTTTTTGTCTAATTTATCACTTACAATCGAAGTTTGATTTTTTTTGCATAAAGGACAAATCATATTTTAATTCTATAACATAATTTTTATTTAGTCATTTCCAGATTCCTCTTTAACTATCGCAATTAGTAACCATATATCAATATATGCCAAATCCTTTTGAGGGTAAAACTAAACGAGAGATCATGATTGCCATTGGACAGATCACTGGAGATGAACCTAGTAAGGATGATCAGGAATTTAATATTGCATTAACGTTCGAAGGCAAGAATGCCTGGAAGTTTGTTGAAAGAGTACTGCTAGATTTTAAAAGCAAAAGAACTGATAAATATCACAAGATTTATAGAAACCAACTGAGTGTAATTCTAGCTAATCTATATGAAACATATTCCATTCAAGATTATCTTTTTACCTATTACTCTAGAAACAATAACGACTATAAGAAATCTAAACGATATAATCCTATTGAACTATCCGTCAGACCAATAAAGTTTTTAGCAGACAATCTCAAAAAACATGATTGGGTTGATATTTCATGGTGGTTCTACGATGAGTATGATGAAGAAAATAGATGGAGTTCTAGAATGCGTCCATCAAAAAAGCTTCTTAAAGCCTTTAAGGAATTTAAGATAACACCAAAGTGTATATATCAACAACCTATTGATTGCATTCGCCTTAAAGATTCCAAAAAAAAGTTTGAGGAATATAAGGACACTCCAACTACAAATTCAATGAGAAGTAAGTTATTTGCTTATAATGGCTTACTTTTACAAACCCGTATAAAAATAAAAAGAAATAAAAATGTTAATAGATATTTAGAGCTCCATCCAGCTAACTTTAAAAATATAGAATACTATCGAATTTTTAATGACAGTTCATTTGAGCGAGGGGGTAGGTTCTATGGTGCCTGGTGGGTAACACTAGATAAAGATGTCAGGAGAAGTATAACCTTAAATGATGAGAAGACTGAGGAATTAGATTATGGTTCCATTGGTATTCATTTATTATATTCCCAAGAGAATTTAAACTACTACGATTTAAATGGTAATAATTCTGACCCTTATATTCTTAAGGGAATAGATCCTGAGGAGAGAGAGGTTAATAAAAAGATTATAACTTTTGCCCTAAATATGTCCCCAGGAGATAGGCACAGAAAGTTTGTATATACGGTTAGAAAGAAGATTAAAAAAACTAATGATAAGAGAAGTATTCTTGGTATTAAGAAACTACTTAATGTTCCTACACCCAGAGAAGTACATAAAAGATTAAGAATATTTGAGGAGGAGAATGTTCCTATTAAGCATCATTTATTTACTAGTGTGGGTACTAAATTACAGTTCAAGGATAGTTGTATAGCTGAAAGTGTTATTGAAAAAATGGTAAGCATGAGAATACCAATCCTTGTAATACATGATTCATTTATAGTTCAATATAAGAATAAGAAGCTATTGCATAAATTTATGAACCATGTTTTTAGGGAACATAAACTTAAGTCTATTCCTTTAATTAAATAATACTATTCTCCAGACTATATTGTAAGGGGCTATACCAATGTTTCCCTATGTATACTAAGAACACCTGAATTAGGTAAAGCAAGATTTTGTATTTATTCCATACTAAGTTAACCACAATGTAGTTAACAGGGTTAACCTAGAATTTATCATAAGCACATATATATTATATAGTACACCCTGGGTGGCTCCTGCCTGCACCCCAAAGTATATTAAAACATCAACGCTAGAGACTCAAAGAGTCACGTAGAGAGTCATCTTAATGGAATAGACTCAAGGTACTGCGGAATAAATTTTGGGAATCCTTGTCGTCCATATGTCGTCCAGGGAATTACAATCTATTTATTTGCAATATTATTGATTTAAAAATATACTGTTATTTGAAAGTTTCTCAGTGCTATTGTTGGAGTTCCACCGAGGAATATTAAGGGTGCACGCTTGGAAAGTGTGTGTACTGTTAAAGGTACCCAGGGTTCGAATCCCTGTCTCTCCGCCAAAAATCAAAAAACATTTAAAAAAGGGACTTATTCATCTAGTTTTTGTGGATTAATCTAATTAATTTTCCTCTTTTTTTATTAAAATGTTACAATTATTTAATTTTCCATTACAAAAATATGAAAAACAACTCAACATATCAGGCAGACTCCATCAAGGTTTTAAAGGGCCTTGAAGCTGTTAGAAAAAGACCAGGAATGTACATCGGTGATACTGATGATGGAACGGGCTTGCATCATATGGTTTATGAGGTTGTTGATAACTCAATAGATGAAGCTTTAGCTGGACACTGTAAAAATATAGATGTTAAAATAAATTCTGATGGAACCATTACAGTTAGAGATGATGGTAGAGGAATACCTGTTGATATGCACAAGGGTGAAAAAATGTCTGCTGCAGAAGTTATTATGACACAACTCCATGCTGGAGGAAAATTTGATCACGACTCATATAAAGTATCAGGTGGTTTACATGGTGTAGGGGTTTCAGTTGTAAATGCATTGTCAGAAAAATTAAAATTAGAAATAGATAGGGATGGAAATAGATATTTTATGGAGTTTAAAGATGGGGCCTCAAAAGCACCTCTTAAAGCCATAGGAAAATCAAAAGAAACTGGAACACAAATAACATTTTTACCATCAAAAGAAATATTCTCCTCAATAAAATTTACTCCAAATATAATTATTAAAAGAATGCGAGAACTGGCATTCTTGAATAAGGGAATAAAGATAACGGTTAATGACTTAAATCAAAAAAAAGAAAAAATAATTGTATTTAAGTTTGATGGGGGAGTTTTAGAGTTTGTTGATTTTTTAGATGAAAAAAGAGAAAAACTTGTAAATAAAACAGGAAATGATTTATTTAAGAAGCCAATTTATATTGAAGGGAAAAAAAATAATATAGAAATTGAATGTTCTTTAAAGTGGAATGCAAGCTATGGAGAGGATATCTACCCATACACAAACAATATTTATCAAAAAGATGGTGGTACCCATTTACTGGGCTTTAGGAGTGCACTTACTAGAGTAATTAATAAATATGCTACAGAACATAACTTATTAAAAAAAAACAAATTAACCATTTCAGGAGATGATATTAAAGAAGGTCTTACATGTGTAATTTCAGCAAAGATTCCTGATCCTAAATTCTCCTCTCAAACAAAAGATAAGCTTGTTTCATCAGAAGTTAGAATGATTGTAGAAAGTATTGTTAGTGAGAAACTTTCAATATGGTTCGATCAAAACCCGACTTTATCAAAGATTATTTTAGCTAAAGTAATGCAGGCAGCTCTAGCAAGAGATGTTGCTAGAAAAGCTAGAGAAAATGTTAGGCGTAAGGGTGCTTTAGAATTAAGTGGGTTGCCTGGAAAATTAGCAGATTGTCAAATAGGCAAACAAGAAGGAACAGAATTATTTATTGTTGAGGGAGATTCTGCTGGTGGTTCTGCTAAACAAGGAAGAAATAGATCAAATCAAGCTGTTTTACCACTTAGAGGTAAAATTCTTAATACTTATGTGGAAGAGATTGCTCTCAAAAAAAATAGCAATAGAGATAGTAGTGAACATAGAACAAAATCTTTAGCAAAAATGATGTCATCTAATGAAGTTGTGACATTAATTAATGCGCTTGGCCTTGATCCAAAAGTTGAAGATATTGATTTGAAAGATTTAAGATATGGAAAAATCATTATCATGACTGATGCTGATGTTGATGGTTCTCACATACGAGCATTATTGCTAACATTCTTTAATAACAAACCATTTAATAAACTAATTGAAAATGGACATGTTTATCTTGCACAGCCTCCCTTATTCAAGATCAATAAGGGCACAAAAGGTATTTATATAAAAGATGAAAAAGAGCTAGAAGATTATATTTTAAAGAATAACAAAGAATTACAAAAAATTAAAAAAGGTACAAAAGAATTTACCAGAGCTTATGAAGAAGAAAAATCTAGAATGAGCATTCAAAGATTTAAGGGACTGGGAGAAATGAACCCTGAAGAGCTATGGAATACTACACTAGATCCTGAAACAAGAAATTTATTACAAGTACAATACTCAAAAGATATAAAAAAAGATCAAGATTTAATACACACGTTAATGGGGAATGATGTTGCATTAAGAAAAGATTTTATTGTTTCAAATGCAATTAATGTTCAAAACTTAGATATCTAATAATGAAGTTCTTCGAAACTTCAAAATATTTTTCATTAAAAAAATCGACCTATATCAATTTAAAGTGGATCGCTATTATTGGTCAGCTTGTAACAGTTAATCTTATTTATTTTTTTTTTGATTTTAAATTTAATTTAATTTTAGAAAATTCAATAATTTTTATTGGAGTACTAAGTAATCTTTACTTAATTTACATTAATAAGAACACTCAATTATCAGATAAAATAGCTTTTTATTTTTTATTTATTGATACTTTGCAACTGAGTTGTTTGATTTATCTAACAGGGGGAATTATAAATCCTTTTTCAATTTTTTTAATTATCCCAGCTATATTTTCATCATCTAATCTGGGCCTTAGAAGCAATTTATTATTAGTTGGTTTCACAGTTTTAATGATTATTTTTCTTACCCTTTTTAATCAACCTTTACCCTATCCTGTTAGTGAACATTTTCACGTAGACAATTATTATTATTATTCAATTCCAATATCATTAATTATTGCTTTAATTTTTTTGAATTATTTTGCTTTAACCTTTGGATCGGAATCTAGAATAAGGAAAGAAGCGCTAAATAAAATGGAAGAAATTATGTCGAAAGAGCATGAGTTATTGTCATTAGGAGGACAGGCTGCTGCTGCTGCACATTCATTGGGTACACCGTTTTCAACAATGAAGATTATCTCTACTGATTTACTAGAACAATTTAAAGATAACGAAGATGTTAAAAAAGATATTGAGTTACTATCCAGTCAAATAGAGAGATGTAGTGAGATTTTAAAAAAATTAACATTAAACCCAGTTATTGAAGATGATTTTATTGATGGTGATTTAACAGTAGCAGACTATATAGATGAAATAGTTAAATCATTCCAACAAACAAGCAATAAAGAATTTATTGTTAATTTTGATCAAAATTCAAATCCACTAAATATAACTAAATCAATAGAAATAGTTTATGGTCTAAGAAATTTTATTGGCAATGCAAATAAGTTCTCTGCAAATAAAATTTTTATTAATATAAAAAGTAATAGCGATTCAACAGAAGTTGTGATTGAAGATGATGGAGAGGGATATCCAAAAGATGTCTTGAGTAAAATTGGAGAGCCTTATATTAAATCAGTTAAATCTTCAATAAAATCAAAATCTGGATTAGGTCTTGGAATTTTTATAGGTAAAATTTTACTTGAAAAAAATTATGCAAATATTTTATGTAAGAATTCCCAAACAAGAAGTGGGGCTGAAGTTAGTATTAAATGGAAAAATGTAGACTTTTTAAAACTTTAGTGAAGTTTCTTTTTATTTTCAAATAAGCCACTCAATTGAGAAACCATTACATCTCCAAGCTCATGCACATCTGTTATTTTAATAGCTTTATCATAATATCGAGAAACATCATGACCAATACCAATAGCTAAAATTTCAACATCGCTCTTGGTTTCTATAAATTTAACCATCTTCTTTAAATGTTTTTCTAAAAAATCCCCAGAATTAACTGATAATGTTGAGTCATCAACTGGGGCACCATCTGAAATAACCATAAGTATTTTTCTTTCTTCTTTTCTCTTTTTAATTCTATTGTAGGCCCATGAAATAGCTTCCCCATCTATATTTTCTTTCAACAATCCTTCTTTAAGCATTAAACCAATATTATTTTTAGCTTGTCTCCACTGCGTGTCTGCACTTTTATAAATTATATGTCTTAAATCATTTAACCTTCCAGGATTTTTTGGCTTATCATTTTTAGCCCAAGCTTCTCTACTTTTACCACCTTTCCAATTTTTTGTAGTAAAGCCTAAAACCTCCACTTTTACCGAGCATCTTTCTAGGGTTCTAGATAATATATCCGCACAAAGTGCGGCAATCGTTATTGGCCGACCCCTCATCGACCCAGAATTGTCTATTAATAGTGTTACGATTGTGTCTTTAAAATCAAGATCTTTTTCTTTCATAAATGATAAAGAATTATAAGGATCCATAATTATTCTAGTTAATTTTGAACTGTCCAATAAACCCTCTTCTAAATCAAATTCCCACGCTCTATTTTGTTTTGCAAGTAGTTGTCTTTGTAGTTTATTAGCAAGCTTGGTAATAAGATCTTGAAATCCTACAAGTTGCTGGTCCAAATTTTTTCTTAACTTTTGAGTTTCTTTTATGTCTTCTAATATTTCAGCTTTTGCAATTTCATCAAACTCTGTGGTGAATACCTTATAATCTTGATCGATATTATTAATATTTATTTTTTGTAAAACATTTTCTGTACTCTCTTTTAAAGAATCTGAATCCTCTAACTGTTCTTCCATCTGCTGATCGCTAAGATCAAAGCCAGCATCTAAACTGGTCTGACTATCACCCTGTTTGTTTTCTTCCTCCTTATCATCAGACTGACTATCATTATCGTTTTCAGATTTATTGTCTTGCTCATTTTCCTGTTCATCATTTTTTTCATTATTCTCATCATTATTTGAAGCAAAGACATTCATATTTTCTAAAATTTCTGAAAATTTCAAACTATAATTATTTTGATCTTCTAAATTTTTACTTAAAAAATCAAAATGTTTATCAATCGATTCATCAAACTCTTTTTTCCAAAAATCTAACATTTTTTCAGACACATCGTTAAGCTTTAATCTAAAGAACTTATTTAACATATATAGTTCAAAAGCTTCAGCCACAGGAACGTCTTCTTTATTTTTTAATTGCTCTTTACGATTAGAAAATATTTTTTGGCTATAGTTTTCACTTAAATTTTTTCCAACTCCTTTGAGCATTTCGCCACCTAGAAGTTCATATCTAATTTTTTCAGCAATATTATATAAAGATTTGCAAGAAGGGTTATTAGGTAGGTTTTTGTTAAATATTTCCTTATTTGAAAACTTTTTCTTTAATGCACCAGAGTCAGTTTCCGCTCTTAGTCTAACAAAATCGCTCTTATTTGATAAATTAGTTACATCAAAAAAACCAGTTTTCTTATTACTTAAATCTTTATCTAATTTTTTAACATCTAATTTATAATCTTCAGAAATTACTTTAGCAGTAGAAATTAAAGCTTGTTTAAATTGCTCTTTAAAATTATCTTCTTTTGAGCTCATTTAGATCTGAATATTAACCATCGACTCTGGCAACTCTTCCCCAAAACACCTCTGATAATATTCAGCTATTGTATTTTTCTCTATATCGTCACACTTATTTAAAAAAGTAACTCTAAAAGCATAACCTGTGTCTTTAAAAATTTCAGCATTTTCAGCCCAGTGAAGTACAGTTCTTGGACTCATTACCGTCGATATATCTCCTGCTATAAAGCCTTTTCTGCTCAAAGAGGCAACTTTAATCATATTAGATACTTTTTCTTTACCTTTTGGATTGTTTAAATTTTTATTTTTGGCGAGAACGATTTCCATTTCTCTATCTAGACTAAGGTAGTTTAACGATGTTACAATATTCCATCTATCCATTTGTCCTTGATTTATTTGTTGAGTACCATGGTACAATCCAGTTGTATCTCCTAAACCAACTGTATTTGAAGTTGCAAATAATCTAAAAAATTTATTTTGTTTTATAACTTTATTTTTATCTAAAAGAGTGAAATTTCCTTCTGCTTCCAACACCCTTTGAATAACAAACATCACATCCGGTCTTCCTGCATCATACTCATCAAAAACAAGAGCAACTGGGTTTTGAATAGACCAAGGTAAAATACCTTCTTTAAATTCTGTAATTTGTTTACCATCTTTTACAACGATTGCATCTTTTCCAATAAGATCAATTCTACTTACATGACTGTCTAAGTTTACTCTAATACAGGGCCAGTTTAATCTAGCTGCGATTTGTTCAATGTGTGTAGACTTTCCCGTACCATGATAGCCCTGAACCAAGACACGCTTATTAAACGCAAAGCCTGATATGATAGCAAGAGTAGTATCTCTATCAAATTTATAATTTTTATCTATTTCAGGAACGTATTCACTTCTTTTAGAGAAAGCGTCAACTTCCATATCTGAATCGATTCCAAAACTTTGCTTTAAAGACATCTTAATGTCTGGCTGTATGTTTAAATTAGGTGTCAATTTTTTCCTTATAAGTATTTTTTAGCTGAGTATAAGCCAAAGTAATTAATTTAAGTTTTTCTTCGTATTCTTTATTTCCCAAATTAATATCAGGGTGAAATTTTTTGACAAGAGTTTTGAACTTATCTTGTATTTGCTCCCATTTTTGACCAACTGAAACACCAAGAATACTAAAAGCTTTAATATCATTAGCATCAAATTTGAATTGATTCATATGGTTATATTCACCTCTAAGTTTGGTCTTATCAAACTCATCTTTTAAAGTATTGTTCCATAGAACTTTAAAAAAGTTATCTGAAGAGCTAAAGCTTTGAGTCGGTTTGTGCCAAGTCATATCTGACTTTAAAAAATCAAATACTTGCTCATCATCCATTCCCTTGAAATAATTCCAATTTTTATTAAATTCCTTAACATGAGCTAAGCAAAGAAGCCTGTAGCGTTTGCTATTATCTTTCTCAATTGGTGCCTTATATTCACCAGTATCAAAGCAATTATTCCAATCACAAATATTTTTCATGCTATATAGTAATAAATTAATATTTATGAATATAAACGAATTAATTGAAATTGTTAAAAGTAAAATTGAAGCAGAAATTGTTATACAGGATATTCAAATTGAAGATAAAAGTTTTTTACATAAAAATCATAAAGGAAACCAAGAAGGAATGTTCCATTTAAAATTAATTATTAAATCTGAAGAGTTGAAAAAATTAAATAAAATAGAATCAACCAAGAAAGTCTATAGTGCTTTAGATAATGAGTTGAAAGAACACATACATTCTATTCAAATACTACTTAGTTAATTCCTTTTTCAAAAAGAGATTAATAGTTTTTTCATTAAACTGTAATTTGTAAACTAGAGAACCTATTTTTTTAAGTAAAACTAGATTAACTTTTTTTGTATTATTTTTTTTATCTTTTTTCATAAAAGATAAAATGGTATTTAAATTCTTTATTGAAAAGAATTTATTAATATTTCTTGGAAGATTTAGATTATTTAAGTGATCGTTAATTAAGTTAAATTCTTTTTTATTCAAAATTTTATTTAATAAACTAAATTTTGCAGCAGTTTTAATACCAAGGATAACTGCTTCACCATGATTCAATTTTCCAGAATAACCTAGTGTTGCCTCAAAAGCATGGGCAAAGGTATGCCCAAAATTTAGTATTTTTCTTTTACCCAATTCTTTTTCGTCAGCCTCAACTACTTTTTTTTTAATCAAGCAGCTTTGTTGTATAGCTTTCTGTATAAAAGGACTTTTTAATTCTAAAATTTTTTCCCCATTATTATTTAAAAAAGAAAAGAACTTTTTTCCATCAATAAGGGAATGTTTTAAAATTTCACCATACCCACACACAACTTCTCTTTTTGGTAAAGAGTTTAAAAAATTAATATCTGATATAACAAGACTAGGTTGGTAAAATGAGCCAATTAAGTTCTTGCCATACCTGGTGTTTATACCAGTTTTTCCTCCAATAGATGAGTCAACCTGCGAAAGCAGTGTTGTTGGTATATTAACAAACCTTAGGCCTCGCTTATATATACTTGCTGCAAAGCCCGACACATCACCAGTAATACCCCCACCAATAGAAATTAAACAGTCATTTCTATTAAAATTTTTTTTTAAAAGAATTGATATGATTTCATTGACACTTTTTTGATTCTTGCTTTTTTCACTTGCATTAAAATAATGAATTGTAGCTGATCCTTTTGGTAAAGATTTTAAAGCACTTTTTACCAAATTTTTCGGAACATTTTTATCAACTACAAGAAGGCATTGATTAAAGTGAATAGAACTTTCTTTCAAAAATTTATTTATTTTGTTTAAAATATTTTTTCCAATAATAATTGAATATTTTTGACTGTTAGTACTAACTTTTAATTTAATTAAACTCATATGTTTTTATTATTGTTTTAACTATTTCACTTTTTGTTAATTTATTACAGTTTATTTTAAAATTAGCTTTTGAATATACTTTTTTTCTTTTGTTAATAATGACTTTAATTTCTTGCTCAGTTGACTTCGAGGCTAAGGGTCTTTTCTTATTACCTTTAATTCTTTTAATTAAAACTAAATCATCCCAATTTAGCCAAAATGAAAAATGATTTGTTAAGACATTTTTTCTGATTTTGTCATTAATAAAACCTCCACCACCCAACGAAACAACGACATTTTTTTGTTTTAAAGATTTAATTGTTATCTTTTCCTCTAAATTTCTAAAGTAGTCCTCTCCATTTACTTCAAATATTTCTGAGACGGTCATTCCAGCGTGCTCTTCTATTAAATCGTCTATATCAATGAATGGAATGTTTAATTTTTTTGAAACTATAGCTCCAATAGAGGATTTACCTGACCCCATCATGCCTAAAAAAACGAGGTTTTTATTTGAATTCATAAGCTTTCTTTATTGAAAAAACACAAATATGTCTTAATTTGAAATTATTAAAGAATATA
>Ga0307986_10000885_pt1 | contig 22107 bp, 26 predicted proteins | sample EllFjometageno82_FD_203170 | JGI IMG/M metagenome (GOLD analysis project Ga0307986, IMG submission 203170) | Marine microbial communities from Ellis Fjord, Antarctic Ocean - #82 | ecosystem: Environmental > Aquatic > Marine > Unclassified | place: Southern Ocean | collected 2014-10-09
CAAATAAACTTATTGAAGTTTCTCCTTTCGATGAAGGAAAAGTTTTTTTTACAAACTCAGGATCTGAAGCTAATGACACTGCAGTTAAATTATTATGGTTTATGAATTCACACAAGGGAATGCCTAAAAAAAGAAAAATTATAACGCGTTATAACTCTTACCATGGTGTTACTATTGGGGCTGCTTCTATGACAGGAAAGCCTTACAATGATGTATTCGGATTACCTCTACCTGATTTTATTAGATCGGCATGCCCTCATTATTGGAAGTTTGGCAATGAAGGGGAAAGTGAAGAAAATTTTTCTTTAAGAATGGCTCAGGACTTAGAAAATGTCATTGCTAAAGAAGGTGCCGATACAATCGCCGGATTTTTTGCTGAACCAGTTATGGGTGCGGGGGGAGTCGTCCCTCCATCAAAAAATTATTTTCAACTTATCCAGCCGATTTTAAAAAAACATAATATTCCATTAGTTGCAGATGAGGTTATTTGTGGTTTTGGAAGAACGGGAAATTTATGGGGCTCTATTACCTATGATATTAAACCCGATATAATTATAGCCTCGAAATGTATTACTTCAGGTTTTTTTCCTCTAGGTGCTGTGATTACTGGTGAAGAAATTACCAAAGAATTAATTGAAGCCTCTTATGCTGCAGAAGAGTTTCCACATGGCTTTACAGCCGGAGGTCATCCAGTAGGATGTGCTTTAGCACTCCAAGCAATTGATATTATTATTGAAGAAAAATTAGTTGAGAATGTAAGAAAACTAGAACCTCTATTTATGGGAGGTTTAAAAAAGTTTGAAGATATGGAATTTATTGGTGAAGCCAGAGGAATAGGACTGATGGGTGCGCTAGAGATGGTTCAAGATAAAAAAACTAAAAAGCCTTTTGATGGTCATATGAATATGGGAGAAAGAGTAGCAAACAAAGCAATTGAAAAGGGCTTGATATGCAGACCACTAGGACCTTCAATAGTTTTATGTCCTCCCTTTATTACAACTCCAGAACAAATTGATTTTATGTACTCAACTCTTAAAGAAACTTTAAATGAAGTTTTTAATGAAATTAAAATCAGTAACTAAACTTTTAGAATAACAGAACCTGTAGTCCTACGATTTTCGATCTCATCATGAGCTTGACCTAAGTTTTCCAAGTCGTAAGTATTATTATATTGAATATCAATTTTATTTTCTTTGATCATTTTAAATAAGATCGCGGTAGCATTATTTAACCATCCAGGAATAGGAGTAAAGTGAAATAGAGTTGGTCTGGAAAGAAAAAATGACCCAGCTTGCAAATCACCTATTTTTAAGTCTGTGTATACTCCAGATGATTGTCCAAAACTTATCAGTGTGCCATGTTTTTTTAGGCAACCGAAAGAACCTGCCATTGTTGTCTGTCCGACACTATCAAAAACAACATCGAACCCTTCACCATTAGTGAGTTCCATTGCAACTTTTTGAAAATCTTCTTTGTTATAATTAATTACGTGCTCATACCCATGTTGTTTTGCAAGTAAACATTTCTCTTCTGTTCCTGCAGTCCCAATTGTTTTAATACCCAAAGACTTTAACCACTGGCCGGCAATTAAACCTACACCGCCAGCTGAAGCATGGAATAAAACAGTTTCGTGACCTTTGATTTTATAACTATCATTTAAAAGATATTTAACTGTAAGGCCTTTTAATATTACTGCTGCTGCTTGATCAAAAGATATAAAATCCGGTATATGAACTACTAGTTCTTGCTCTATGGTTCTGTGAGAAGTATACGCCCCATTTGTCTTTAAAAAAGCAACTCTGTCACCAATTTTAAATTTTGTGACATCAGATCCTATAGCTTCTATTGTACCAGCGCCTTCGGAACCAAGAATTAAATTTTTATTATTAGTTTCGGCGGGCCAAGGATATATTCCTTTACGAATATAAATATCAATAAAGTTAATACCTATACTTTCATTTTTAATAATCACTTCATTTTTTTTGGGGGGTTCTGGAGTAAATTCTTTTTTAATTAGTACAGAAGAATTTCCCGGCTCAGTTGCTAGCATATAATATGGCATAAAAACAGATTAATTCATGATCTGATTAGATACAACATTGTTCTAATAAAGTTTTTATAATGAAAGTATTTTTATTGGGTTTTCGGAATAACTAATGCTAAAATAAAAAATTGAGTAATTATTTTAGAAAAGTAGGTTTTGGTTTAAGTCATAAAGAATCAGTTCCTGAAGACCCATTAAAATGGGCAACTGATCAATTTAATAGCCTACCTCCTCTTAGCTGGTCAGAAAAACTTCCATCAGTTGAAGATCAAAGGGAGATATTTAGACAATACATTACTGAAAAGGAAAAGATTCAAGAAAAATTTGGTAAGGATGCCATGGTATATGAGTCAGAGCATAACAAGCTAAGAAATCAAAAAGGTCAAAAATTTTTCCAAGCTTTTGAGCTATCAATTAGACATCACAATGCTTTAAATAGTGGTGCACCTGCTTTTGAAAGAATGTGGCATTTTTGGGGCAATCATTTTTCTCTAAGTAATAAAGACTTTATATCTGACTGGCATTATGGTCCTTACATGAGAGAAGCGATCAGACCATCAATGGATAAAACATTTGAGGAAATGGTAGTTGAGGTTACCACTTCATGGGGCATGATACACCACCTAGATAACACTGATAATATTGGTCCTAACTCGCACGTAGGTCGAAGAGAGAACTCGGATGGCGATAAAAGAAAAGTTGGCTTAAATGAAAATCACGCAAGAGAACTCTTAGAGCTTCATACGGTATCTCCAGCTGCAAATTATACCCAAGATGATGTGATTAATATGGCAAAGGTTTTAACTGGATGGGCTAAAAAATGGTCTAAGAAAAATTCATGGGCAGGACCCTTAGTGTTTCAACCAGAATTACATGAAATGGGGCAAAAAAATATATTAGGTAAATCTTACAATACAAAGGAAAATAAAATGACTGGTAATAAACAATTGTTTGCCGTTATCAAAGATCTTTGTAATCATAAATCATGTAGGGAATTTATAGCAAAAAAATTATGTCAGCATTTTATAATAGATGAACCTAGTCAAGAGATGATAGATCCTATTGTTCAGGCTTGGGTTAAATCAGATGGTTTTCTCCCTGAAATTCATAAAGCTACAATGAAAGTTGCTTTTGAATATGGAAATAAACATAAAAAATTTTTGATGCCAGAACCTTGGCTTATTCAGAATGCAAAAATGCTAAATTTTAAACACTACTGGGGGCCGGATAGATATGTATTTAAACCTGGTAAAATACCACCCAAAAGAGAAAGAAGAATAGAATGGATTCTTGAAGATTTAGGTCATTCTGTTTTTAAAGCTAGTCAACCAAATGGATTTATAGATAATGAGGAAGAATGGACATCGCCAGAATTAATGATTAGAAGGATGGTTTATGCTAATCAATTTCAAACATATCTAAAAAATATTAGAAGGGAAAATCAGATTACCTATGATGATGAATTTTTTGAAAGTATTATTTATAAAAATTTTGATAATCCTGAAAATGCATTGAAGACTGTATTTTCTGCAAATAGTACTCAAAATAGATTTGTAATGTTTGCTAATATGCCGGAGGTCTTAAAAATATGAATTGTACCAGGAGAAGTTTTTTACAAGGTAGTTTAGCGACTTTGTTTGTAGGTGGTTTGAATTTACCGCTACTCGCTGCATCAGTTAAAAAAAATTTAGTAATTATATCTCTAAGAGGGGGAATGGACGGCCTAACTGCTGTACCAGTAATTGGTGATCCTAAAATTAAGAGCTATCGTTCAGAACTATTACTTGATCAAAAACTAAAGCTAAATTCAGATTTTGGTTTTCATCCCAAACTATCAACACTTCATAATTTATGGAAAATGGGTAAGGCCTCAGTAGTTCATGCTACTAGTATTCCTTACACTCAAAGATCACATTTTGACGGTCAAAATTTAATGGAGACCGGCGGTCTTGTTCCTTATAAAGAAAAGACTGGCTGGTTAGGAAGAGGTTTAAAACTTGCAAATTTGGATGGATCGGGTTTAGCGTTAACGCTTCCTATGCCTCTTTTACTAAGGGGTATTGAACAAAATAATAATTTTTATCCAGCTCACAACTCAATGCCAAGAATAGAAATTGTAAAAAAATTAAGAACAGCTTATGAAGGGGCCTCTGAAGAGAAACTTCTTAATATTATAGATGTTATCATGAATAGACCGCTGACAATGCAAGGTGGAGATCAAAGTCTTGATAGTTTATCCAAAAAAGCTTCAAAAATATTACAAGATCCTCTAGGTCCAAGAATTGCTGTTTTTGACATAGAAGGATTTGATACTCATTCTGGACAAGGCAATGATGAAGGAGGACATGCTGATAAACTTCAAGAAATAGATATGATTATTAAAAACTTGCACGAAGGGCTTGAAAAAGAATTTGATAATACTTTAATACTGACACTTACAGAATTTGGAAGAACGGTTGAGCAAAATGGTGGATATGGAACAGAACATGGGTATGGCTCTGCTATTTTAATGGCAGGTGGATTATTAAAAAAATCCCAAGTCTTAACTGATTGGCCTGGATTAAATAAACTTTTTGAAAATAGAGATTTGCAGAGCACCATAGATGCAAGGGGTATTTACGCGTCGGCTATGTCTGCAGTATTAGATTTAGAATTTGATCAAATAAAGAAAAATGTATTTTGGAATTCTGATATTTCTAATTTTTCAGAACAACTATTTAGAACTTAAGTCTTGAATTTTATTTAGATAATCCCATATATAAATTGTAGGTGCCGTGACGGACCTACATAACAGCAGGTTTTAAATACTGCAAAATTAAATTAACGCTTTTAGGAGGTTAATAATGACTACATTTGACTTATCTCCACTATGGAGAACAACCGTTGGTTTCGATGAGTTTGATAGACTTTTCGATACTGTATTTTCATCAGAAACTAAGACTAATGCTTATCCGCCCTATAACATAGTTAAAACAGATAAAAATAATTATCAAATTACAATGGCTGTAGCGGGTTTTGATGAGAGCAATATAGATATATCTTTAGAGGAGAACCTTTTGGTAATCAAAGGAGATAATAAATCTGGAAATGGCTTAGATGAAAATGTTGAATACTTACATAGAGGCATTGCTACGAGAAACTTTGAGAGAAGATTTGAAATAGCAGACTCAGTAAAAGTAAATGAAGCTGATTTAAAAAATGGTCTTCTTGTTATTGGTTTGGAAAGAGAAATTCCAGAACACAAAAAACCAAGAAAGATTGAAATCAGCTCTAACACAAAGACTATTAGTACCTAAGTAAACCCAACGGGACTACCTTAATAGGGTAGTCCCATTTTCGTAATTAAATTATTATTTTTAACTTATGATAGTTGGGAAGCAACAAATTCCCAATTGGCTAGACTATCTACGAAAGCCTTTAGGTAATCAGGTCTTCTGTTTCTAAAATCTATATAATAAGAATGCTCCCATACATCACATCCAAAAATTGGCTTCATTCCGTCAACAAGTGGATTTGAAGCGTTGGCCGATTTAGCAACAACTAGCTTACCGTTATCAATTGCTAACCAGGCCCAACCCGAACCAAACTGAGTTACCCCAGCTTGAATAAAATCTTCTTTAAACTTTTCAACGCTACCAAAATCAGAGACAATTCTGCTTTCTAGTTCAGAAGGCATAGCTCCACCACCATTTGGCTTCATACATTGCCAGAACATAATATGATTCCAATGCTGTCCAGCATTGTTAAAAATACCAGCTTTTGAAGCATCGCCGCTAGTGTTAGTAATTATATCTTCTAGAGAAGCGTTAGCTAAGTCGGTATCTTTTGTTAGATTGTTTAAATTAGTGATATATGTTTGATGATGTTTTCCGTGATGAAACTCTAAGGTTTCTGCCGACATAATAGGCGCAAGGGCATCATTTTCGTAGTTAAGTTTTGGTAATTCAAATGGCATGATAACAGGTTCCTTTTCTTAATTTTAAAACACTATTATTACTATAATATTACTCATTCTAAAAGGTAGATTATGAAAAAAATTATTACAATTCAGTCAAATGTACTTAATGATTTAGTTGGAAATCAGGCGGCTTCTCTTATTTTAGGCAATTTAAGCTATCAGGTATTACAAATTCCAACAATTATTTTATCTTCTCACAAAGGAAATAAAAATTTCATTGAAATACCCATTAATCAAAATACACCTCTTTTATTTTTTAAAGCCTTTCAAAAATTATATAAGTTGAATTATGACGATATTTTTTTAGTAGGGTATATTCCTAATAGCAAGATTGGTCGCTCTGTCCTTCAGATTATTAAAGGACAAAAAAAAGTTGTTGTCGACCCAGTCATTGGCGATATCGACACAGGAACTTATGTTAGTAAAGAAGTGATTAATTTTTTGCCTAAAATTATTAAAGAGGCATCTCATGTTTCATTAAATTTTTTTGAATGGTCAACTTTGGAAAAAAAAAATTATAAAGATTATAAATTCAATACTGTCGCTAAAGATGCTAAAAATTACTGCAAAAAAAATAATAAAATATTATTTATCAGAAGCATTATTGGTCCCAAGAAAAATTTAATTAATATGATCATATCTAATAAAAATTGCTTTTACATCGAGACACCTAATATTAAATTTAAAAAAAGAATTGATGGTGCTGGGGATATATCTACCGCCTTATTTACTCATCATGTATTTAACAATGTGGATCTCAAAAAAACTTTAGAACTCACAACTAATTTAATGTTTAAAATTATTAAAAATATTAAAGGTGATAAAATTACTACAAACGATGTGATGAATAAAAATAATATTTATAAATTTAAAGCTAAGAGCTTAAATAATCTTTAATTAGTATTTCTGCAATTTGAACAGTATTTAAAGCTGCGCCTTTTCTTAAGTTATCTGAAACACACCAAAAATTTAAACCATTAGCTATTGTTTTATCTCTTCTAATTCTACTGACATAAACTGGATCTAAGCCAGCCACTTCAACAGGAGTGACGTATCCTTCATCTACTCTAAAATCAACAACCTTTAATCCTGGTGCAGTTTTATAAATCTCCCTAACTTGATCTTCCTCATAAGGTTTTTCAAATTCAATATTGACCGCTATTGAATGGGATACAAAAACAGGAACCCTCACACAAGTTGCTGTTAATTCAATATTTTGATCTAAAATCTTCTTTGTCTCTTGATGCATTTTCCATTCTTCTTTGGTATCTCCATCTTCAAGAAATACATCGATATGAGGAATAAGATTGAATGCTATTTGTTTTGTAAATTTTTGTTTTGTGATTGCTTTGTTGTTTAATAAACTTCTAGTTTGATTGTCTAGCTCATCTTCTCCTTCTTTACCAGCGCCTGAAACAGACTGATAAGTAGAAACAACTAATCTCTTAACTTTAAATTGATCATGGAGAGGTTTAATGGCAACTAACATGCCCATAGTAGAGCAATTAGGATTAGCAATTATGTTTTTCTTTCTGAAATCTTTTATATCTTGAGGATTAACCTCTGAAACAACTAGAGGAACATCTGGATCCGTTCTAAAATGAGAAGTGTTATCAATTACTATACATCCTTGTTTGGCAGCAATTGGAGCGTATTCACTCGAAACACTTGCTCCTGCAGAAAATATAGCAATATCTGTTCCCTTAAAATCATAGTCACTTAGATTTTTGACAGTGATGGACTTATCTTCACCATAATTTATTTCCATCCCTTCAGATTTTTTAGAAGCTAAAGCAACTAGATCTGAGTATTGAATTTCTCTATCATCAATTATATCTAAGACTTCTCTTCCAACATTTCCTGTGGCTCCGACAATCGCAATTTTAGGTTTTTTAGCAGTCATACTTAAAGTCTCTCTATAATGAGATCACCCATTTTAGAACAAGATACTAAAGTTTGTGAGTCTGCACTATAAAGATCAGCAGTTCTAAACCCATCGTTTAAAACATTTTGAATAACATCTTCTAAGTTTTGTGCTAATTCCTGTTGATCTAAATTATATCTTAACATCATTGCAAAACTTAAAATTGTAGCAATTGGATTAGCTTTATTTTGCCCCGCAATATCTGGTGCACTACCATGAACTGGCTCAAAAAGCCCATTTCTCTTTCCATTTTTTTCTGCGCCAAGAGAGGCTGAAGGTAACATTCCCAGTGATCCTGTTAACATTGCTGCACAATCACTTAATAAATCTCCAAAAAGATTATCAGTAACAAGAACATCAAATTGTTTAGGATTTCGGACTAATTGCATTGCGCAATTATCGGCAAGCATATTTTCTAAAGTAACATCACTGAAACTTTCATGTGTTTTTTTTACAACTTGTCTCCACAATACTCCTGTTTCCATAACATTTGCTTTTTCAACAGAAGTTACTTTATTATTTCTTTTTCTTGCAAGATCAAAAGCAACACGAGCTATACGATCAATTTCATAGTCAAAATAAATTTGTGTATCTACTGCTTTTTGTTTACCTGGCTCGTATTCTTCGATTCCTCTTGGTTGACCAAAATAAACACCGCCTGTTAATTCACGCACTATGACAATATCTAGACCTTTAACAATTTCTTCTTTTAAGGAAGATGCTGATAGTAAAGCGTCAAAAACTATCGCAGGTCTTAAATTCGCAAATAACTCTAATTCTTTTCTAAGGCCAAGTAAGCCAGCTTCAGGCCTTTTATTTCTTTCTACGTCATCCCATTTAGAACCTCCAACGGCACCTAATAAAATAGCGTCAGCTTCTTTAGCTTTTTCTAAAACAGCCGGGGTAAGCGGTTCTCCATTAACATCATAAGATGCACCACCAACTAATTCTTTTTCATATTCAATATTCAAATTATTTTTGGAGTTTAGATGGTCAATTACTCTAATAGCTTGGTCTGCAACTTCAACACCAATACCATCGCCAGGTAAGATTAAGATTTTTTTTATGCTCATTTAATATCCTTAAAAATCCAAGGTTTATTTTTCTTTTGCTGTGATTCATAATCCGTAATATTTTTTTCATAATTCATAGTTATACTAATATCATCCAATCCTTCTAGTAACCTCTGTTTTCTATATTCCTCTATTTCAAAACCAATTTTTTCTCCACTAACTGAGATACTCTGTGAAGGAAGATCAATCTCGAATTCTTTTTGGTCAACAGCTAAGCTCATTAATTTTTTTGAGTTTTCAGGAGAAACAACGATTGGTAAAATACCATTCTGAAAACAGTTATTGTAAAAAATATCTGCAAAACTTGTTGAAATAATACAAGTAATACCAAAATCTTTTAATGACCATGGGGCATGCTCTCTACTCGATCCACATCCAAAATTATCTCCAGCAACTAGTATTTTTGATTGATTGAAAGGACTTGTATTTAAAATAAAATCTTTTATTTCTTGCCCTTGATGATCATATCTCATCTCATAAAACAAACTTATACCAAGACCTGTTCGCTTAATTGTTTTTAAAAATTGTTTTGGAATTATCATATCGGTATCGATATTAACTATAGGTAATGGTGCGGCAACTCCCTTAAGTGAAATAAATTTATCCATTTTTATTCAAACTCTCTTATATCCGCAATGCTTCCTTTAATGGCAGATGCAGCAGCAAGCTCAGGACTCATTAAATGAGTTCGTCCGCCTCTGCCTTGACGTCCTTCAAAATTTCTATTGGATGTTGAGGCACATCTCTCTTCAGGTTTTAACTGATCAGGATTCATTCCTAAACACATTGAACATCCAGCTTCTCTCCAATCAAAACCGGCATCTTTTAAAATAATATCTAAACCTTCTTCTTCGGCTTGTTTTTTTACCAAGCCAGAACCTGGTACAATCATACCTTCAACGTGATCTGCAATTTTTTTATCTTTTACAATTGCCGCAACATTTCTTAAATCTTCAATTCTTCCATTTGTACAAGATCCTATAAATATTTTATCTAATTTTATGTCTGTTATTTTCGTTCCTGATGTAAGACCCATATATTCCAATGATCTCTCCATGCTTTTCTTTTTGTTTTCTGTTTTTGCACTTGAAGGGTCTGGAACCAAACCTTGAACAGAGACTACGTCCTCCGGACTAGTTCCCCAAGTTACCATTGGATCTATCTCTAAACTATTAATAATAATTTCTTTATCATAGTGGGCATCTGTATCGCTTGGTAGAGTAGACCAATAGTCTAAAGCTTTTGCCCAATATTCTTCTGCTGGCGCATAAGGTCTTCCTTTTAAATAATCAAATGTAGTTTGATCCGGTGAAATTAATCCTGCACGTGCTCCAGCTTCAATACTCATATTACAAATAGTCATTCTCGCTTCCATGGAAAGAGATTGCACTGATGATCCGGCATATTCAATTACATGACCATTTCCTCCTGCAGTTCCAATTTGACCGATTATATATAGTATTAAATCTTTTGAAGTTACTCCAAATGGTAAAGCTCCATTTACAGAAATTCTCATATTTTTAGCTGGCTTTTGAACAATTGTTTGTGTCGCTAAAACGTGTTCAACTTCACTTGTTCCAATTCCAAAAGCAAGAGCTCCGAAAGCACCATGAGTAGAAGTGTGACTATCTCCACATACGATTGTCATTCCTGGCTGTGTTATTCCTTGCTCTGGTCCAATTATATGAACAATGCCTTGTCTTTTATCGGTTAACTCAAAATATTCAATTCCATGTTCTTTAGTATTATTAGCTAATGTTTGAACCTGAATTCTACTTTGCTCATCTTTAATATTTTCTCTATTGATTGTTGGCACATTATGATCTGCAACAGCAACAGTAGCGCTCGGTCTTCTTACGGGTCTATTAGATATTTTTAGTCCTTCAAATGCTTGAGGACTTGTCACTTCATGAACTAAGTGTTTATCAATATATAATAAACTTGTCCCGTCATCTCTTTGTTTAACTAAATGATCAGTCCAAATTTTATCAAATAATGTTTTTGGAGAACCTGTACTCAAGGTAAAAAATTATTTAACTTTAGTTTCTTCAGCTGCCGCTTCTACTTCAGGAGTAGAATTCTCTGTCATAGTTTCTTGTGCAGGTTCTGCTGGAGTTTCTGTTACTGTTTCTAATGACGGTTCTACTACAGGATTAGCCTGAGCTTCTGTAACCTCAGGAGCTGCTTCTGCTACAACTTCAGGTTCAATTATTTCTGAAATCGATTCGTATTTAGTTTCATCATAAGATCTACCATCTGTTCTTTCAGAGATACGTGCCTTCTTACCAGAAAGATTTCTAAGATAATAAAGTTTTGCTCTTCTAACGTCACCGGTTTTTATTCTTTCAATAGACTCGATGATATTGCTGAAAAGAGGAAATACTCTTTCAACACCTTCGCCGCTAGAAATTTTTCTAACTGAAAAAGAAGAGTTTAGACCATTATTTTTTTTTGCAATACAGATACCTTGAAACGCTTGAACACGCTCCTTCTCTCCTTCTTTTATTTTAATATTAACTTTAACCGTATCTCCAGGGTTAAAATCAGTAATTTTAGAATTTTTTAAAATCTCTGTAATTTGTTGTTTTTCATAATTTTTTATAAGTTCATTCATTGCTTGCTCCATAAGGTACAGTTTAGGGTGATACCGAGTTGGGACATTCTACTCATTTTTCTTATTTTTTAAATAGTTTTTCCATAAATCTTGACGATTTTTTGAAGTATTTTGCTCTGAATTGGCTTTTTTCCACTTTTCTATGTCTCTATGATTGCCGTTTAGCAATTCATCGGGAACTTTATAGGTAGACCCATCTGGAGCACTCCATATTGAAGGTCTCGTAAATTGGTCATGTTCAAGCAAATCATTCTGAAAAGACTCATTCTTGTGAGTTTCGGGATTATTTAAAACTTTATCTTGTACTCGAATGATAGCCTCCATAAAAACCATACATGCACTTTCCCCTCCATTTAATATGTAATCCCCTATGGATACTTCTTCAAACTCATAATGATTAATTACTCTTTGATCTATGCCCTCATACCTTCCGGATAGTAGAATAAAACTATCCTCGTTCTTTAACTTTTCTATAAGGGATTGATTTAATACTTTGCCTTTAGCGGAAAAACAAATTTTTATACTTTTTTTTAATTCTTCTTTAGTCGTAGTTTTTTCTAGTGATTCAGATATTACGTCTGGTCTTAATATCATTCCTGCACCACCACTAAATGGTTTGTCATCAACAGAATTACCCGAATATTTACTATAGTCACGTATTTGAATTGTTTCAAAATTCCAAATTTTATTTTTATAGGCCTTTCCTACCAAACCATGTTCTAGTGAACCTGGAAACATTTCAGGAAAAAGTGAATAAATTTTAAAATTTAACATTTAAGAATTAATGAATATTTTTTTTTCGCTTAAGTCTACTTCAGGAAACTCATCTTTGGTAAATCTAAAAAATTCTTTTTTTTTACTTTTATGGAAAAGGATTTCAATTAAATCCCCAGCGCCAAAATTAACCACTGATGATACAACGCCAACACATTCTTTTTTTTTATTAATGACGTCTAATCCTTCGAGATCATAAATATAAAATTCATCTTCTTTAGTAGGTTTGTCAAAATGTTTTTTTTCTAGAAAAACAAACTGATTAACAAAATTTTCCGTTTTACTTCGCTCGGTATAATTATTAATTGTAACTATTGGCCCTTTAGAATCAAAAGAAACAAGTTTGAGTTCAATCTTCTCTGAGTTTTCTAAATAAAAATTCTTAAAGTCATTAATCTCTCTGTGATCATGTAAAAAGCATTGAAATCTAAGCAGACCCTTTGTTCCTTTGGGTCTGCCGATTCTACCAACTTGAATGAAATCTTTGGAATTAATAACCATAGATATTTTTATTATTCTACTTTTGCCTCTTCAGCCGGAGCTTCAGTAGTTACAGGAGTTACTTCAGGTTCTGCTGCTGGCTCTTCTACTACAGGAGCTGCTTCTGCTTCTGGAGTTGCTTCAGGTTCTGCTGCTGGCTCTTCTACTACAGGAGCTGCTTCTGCTTCTGGAGTTGCTTCAGGTTCTGCTGCTGGCTCTTCTACTACAGGAGCTGCTTCTGCTTCTGGAGTTGCTTCAGGTTCTGCTGCTGGCTCTTCTACTACAGGAGCTGCGGCGGCAGCTTTAGCATCTTCTTCAGCTTTTATAGCAGCTTCATCTTTTTGTTTCATACGTTCTTGAGCTTTAGCTTTTGGCAAATGTTGCTTTGTTTTTTCTGTAATTTTAGGAGCTTCCACAAGTCCATGCTCAGAAAGAAATTTCTGAACTCTTTCAGTTGGTTGCGCTCCTACTTTTAACCAATATTCTATTCTCTCTTTACTAAATATTAGTCTTTCTTTGTGATCCTTAGGTAACATTGGATTAAAATTTCCAACCTTCTCAATAAAGTTACCGTCTCTTGGTGCTCTTTCGTCAGCAATTACTATTCTATAAAATGGCCTTTTTTTAGTACCACCTCTTGCTAGTCTTATTTTAGTTGCCATGGGTTCTCCTTTCTAAGATTTATTCCATAGTTGGCATATCGCCTCCACCAAACATACTTTTCAGTTTATTGGCGAAGCCGGGCTTTTGGGCTTGTTTCATGAATTTTTTAGTTTGCTCATATTGTTTTAGCAATCTGTTAACTTCATGTACTTGACGACCCGAACCTGAAGCAATTCGCTTTTTGCGAGATGCTTTTAGAATATCGGGGTCAGATCTTTCTTCTTTTGTCATAGATCTAATGATTGCAATTTGATGATCAATTATTTTTTCATCCATGTCACTTTTTTCAAGCATATCTTTGACTTTAGAAACTCCTGGCAAATAAGACATGACTCCTGACATGCCTCCCATTTTCTTCATTTGTAAAAACTGTTTAAGTAAATCATTAAAGCTAAATTGCCCACTCATCATTTGGGCTTGCATTGATTCCATTTCCTTTTCATCGAATTGTTGCTGTGCTTTCTCGACAAGGGAAACAACATCTCCCATTCCTAATATTCTTGAAGCTATTCTTTCTGGATAAAAAACTTCGAAATCTTTTACTCCCTCTCCTGAACCAAAGAAACGAATAGGTAACCCTGTTTGATATTTTGCCGAAAGTGCTACTCCCCCTCTTGGATCTGCGTCAAGTCTTGTTAAAATAAAACCTGTTAATGGCGCTGTTGAATTAAAATTTTCAACTACCTCTAATGACTGTTGTCCCATCATGGCATCCAGTACAAGAAAATTTTCTTGCGGTGTGACTAAATCATAAATAGTTTTTAACTCCTGGAGTAATTCTTCGTCTGTACTTATTCGACCGGATGTATCAATAATAAGAATATCTGATAATTGTTTTTCTGTTTGATTAACAGCATGCTTAACTATTTCTTCAATATTATTATTAAGAGGTTCGATAAAATGAAATTGATTTTCTTTTGATAAAATACGTAACTGATCAATAGCTGCCGGCCTTCTTAAATCTGTAGAAACTAAAGAAACAGTTTTTTTTAAAGTGTGCTGACAATAATGAGCAAGTTTAGCTACTGTTGTTGTTTTACCCGCACCCTGCAGACCACAAAGAAGAAAGACAGCAGGTTTACTTTTTAAATTTAATTCATGACTATCATTGCCTAAAATAGCCGTTAGTTCGTCACTAACAATTTTAACAATTTGCTGCCCAGGTTGGACACTTTCAATAATTTTTTGACCTATAGCTTTTTGTTCTATCACTGAAACTAACTCTTTAGCTACTTTCAGTGAAACATCAGCCTCAAGCAAAGCTACCCTAACTTCTCTTAAGGTTGTGCTGAGGTCTTTTTCTGTAATTGCTCCCTTATTAGAAAGCGATTTAAAAATTCCTGTTAATTTATTTGTTATATTATCTAGCATTTTAAAATAAAAAAAGGATCGGTGGATGAAACTCATCGACCGACCAAATTCTTCTTTATTAGTGGATGTTTTTATATCACTATAGATCAGAAATGAGAATACCTTTTATTAAAGCTCAGGGTGCTGGCAATGATTTTGTTATTATTGACAAAAACGTTGATAATATTGGTAAATCTAAGAAATTAATTAAAACTTTATGTAATCGCAAAATGGGCATTGGCTGTGACCAGCTCATTTTAATTAAAAAAAATGGAAACTCTTATCATGTTAAATTTTATAACTCAGATGGCTCTATAGCTAATAATTGTGGAAATGGCTTAAGGTGTGTTTATAAGTATCTTACAGAAATTAAGGGAATAAAATCCAACTATTAAATCTAAAAGTTTTACTCACCTAGGTAAAAAAATTCAGGACTTGTATCAAATTAATGTTGGAAACGTTTCTACTGACTGGAAAAAAATTCCTCTTTTACTCAATAAAGATACTCAGAATCTCAAATTTCCTAATATTCAAATTCCAGGTTTAATTAAAATAATGGGTGCTAGTATTGGCAATCCTCACTGCATAGTTTTAGTTAAAAACTTAAATCAAATTACTATTGAAGAGATAGGACCTAAGCTTGTTAGTCATAAAATATTTAAGAATCAGGCTAATGTAACTTTTGTTCAAAAAATATCTTCAACCAATATAAAAGTTCTTTTTTGGGAAAGAGGGGCTGGCCATACTCTCGCCTGCGGTTCAGGAATCTGCGCTACTGCCTATACTCTTTATCTAAATAATTTTACTAAGAAAAGTGTTCAAATTAAAACAGAATGTTCTGATTTATATACTTTAATTGAAAATAAAACAGTGTCACTTACAGGACCTGCAGAAATTATTTTCCAAGGTGAATTTTTAATTTAAATGCAAAAAATTATTATCTCGATATTTTTTATGAAATTATAAGTATTTAATGTTTTTTCTCAAAAAATTCTTTTCAAAGAAATTTGAAGCTTCTGAATTAGAAGATATCTTATATGAGAATGGAGTAGAGCCTGAATTTGCAGATATAATAATCGAAACGCTGTCTGGTAAATATCAAGAAACAGAAATTAAAGAGACTTTAAAAAAAAAAATAAAAGAAAAATTAAATATTCAAGATAATTTAGATTGGGAGTTTAAGCCGAGCACACTCTACTTAATTATTGGCAATAATGGCTCTGGTAAAACTACTTTTATTGGAAAATTTATTAATTTTTTAAAAGAAAAAAGACTTGCACCTTCAGTTATTGCTGCGGATACTTTTAGAGCTGCCGCAATAGAACAACTCGAGCATTTTGCAAGCAGAATGGAAGTCCCTTTTTTTAAAGGAGAGAATAAAGAAGATCCTGCAGCAGTTGTTTATAAAGGAATACAGAACCTCGGGAGTAAAGACTCAGTTCTCATCATAGATACTTCAGGCAGACAACATAATAATAAAAATCTTATGGATGAACTAAAAAAAATCTCAAACATAATGATTAAAAATCAAAATCAATTTACAGATATAAAAACTTTACTTACTCTTGATGCAAATATTGGACTTGCTTCCAAACAGATTATAGAAGGCTTTCAAAATTATATTCCAATCGATGGACTAGTAATTAATAAAGTTGATTCTAATGCAAAGTATGGCGCTCTTCTTACGATTATAAATAACTTTGAAATTCCTATAATTTTTGAAGGCTATGGTGAAGATATAAAAGAATTAAGAATGTTTGAATTTGAAAAATACTTAGATAGATTACTCTGAAATGAAACAATTATTTGAATTTTTTCCATTAATAGTATTTTTTGCTGTTTATTATAAATCTGATAAGGATTTATATATAAGTATTGCCGCTGTTATTGTTGCTACTTTGATTTCGTTAATCGCTCTTTATATTAAAGAAAGAAAAATATCGACTATGATGTTAGTTAGCACTGTAATTCTAATTGTTTTTGGCGGACTTACTTTATTTTTTAAAAATGAAACCTTTTTTAAAATGAAACCCACAATCATTAATTCTCTTTTTGCAGCTGTTCTTATTATTAGTACCTATTTAAAAAAACCAATATTAAAAATGATGTTGAATTCATCAATTAAACTAACTGATCAAGGATGGTCAACTCTTAATAAAATGTGGTCTGTATATTTTATTTTTCTTGCAATTTTAAATGAGATTGTTTGGCGAAATTATCCAACCGATATTTGGGTAAACTTTAAAGTATTTGGCATTATGGGAGTTACTATTGCTTTTACAATTATACAAATACCTATTTTAAAAAAATATTTTATTGAATAGTTAGTGCTTTAATTCCTGGCAATATTTTATCTTCAAGTGCTTCCAAAAATGCACCTCCAGCAGTTGAAACAAAATAAAAATTACTAAAGTCTTGTTTTGCAATATTTAGTGCAAGAATTGTATCTCCACCTCCAATGATTACTTTTGAAGAAGAACTAGATAGATTTTTTGCTGTATCAATTGAACCTTGAGCAAATTTTTCATTTTCAATAAAGCCAAGTGGGCCATTCCATAAAACTAAATCAGACTGATGAATTATATTTTTTATTGCATTAATAGATTTAGTCCCTATATCAAGAATTTTAAATTCTTTTTTAGCATTAAGCTCCTGTAATAAATATTCTTCACCATTATCTAAAATAACATCTTCAGGCAGATGAATATTGCAGTTATATTTTATCGCTTCATTCAAAATTGAGCTTACTTTACTTTCTATATTTTCTTCAATTAATGAATTGCTGATGTTGATTTTTTGGAATTTTAAAAAATTATTTGCCATTGCCCCACCTATAAAAATATTTGAACATGATTTTACTAATGATAAAAGAGTATCTATTTTAGTGGAGACTTTGGAGCCTCCTATAATAGCAAAATTTTTTCCAGTAGATTTTTTAATGCTATTAATTACCTGAACTTCTTTATAAAAATTAATGCCGGCACACGAGTTAATATCTTTTGCCATTTGATCAACTGAAGCATGACTCCTATGAGATGCAGAAAAAGCTTCATTAATAAATAAATCCGTACCATTAGTAATGGATTTACTAAAAGAAGTATCATTGTTTTTTTCACCTGAAAAAAAACGAATATTATCTAATAAAAAAATACCACTATCGTCCTCATGGTACTGTAAGAGACCCTTTGTTACAAAATCTTGATAAGATATGAAATGAATTTTTTTTCCTAAATTATAAGCTATTTGTTCTGAAATGAGGTTAAGTGAAAATTTCTCATCAAATAGTCCGTCTGGCCTACCAAAATGTGTTAATAGCAATATTTTACAATTATTCTTAAGAAGTAACTCTATTGTTTCTTGAGATCTGGAAATGCGTGTAAAATCCTGTATAACAAAATCATCATTTATTGGAACGTTATAATCCACTCTTAATATTACGTTTTTTATAAGTGTGAAATTAATATTTTTAATATTTTTCATTATTTACTCACACATTTAGTATTTTTTCTCTTTATTACTAATACTATATATAGTATAAATTACAAATAATTTAACTATATGAGGTAGGTATCAAAATGTCTTGGAATACACAAAAAATCGATAGTCTAAAAAAACTTTGGGATGATGGTGTTGCTACAAGCCAAATTGGTCAACAATTAGGATTTACTAAAAATGCGGTTATTGGCAAAGCTTTTCGTCTTGGTTTAGAGAGAAGACAAAATTCTAGAAAAAAAACTGCTCTAAGCCAGATTTCATCAACTATTTACCGTGATACAAACACTAGTCAAAATATAATATCTAATGATACGGTAAAGGCTTCTGCCCCTAAGAAAAAAGACAAATTTCAATTTAAAAAAAGTATTATTGGGACTGGTAATTTTAATAAATGCCAATGGCCAATTGGAGATCCATTATTAGAAGGATTTCATTTTTGCGGTGATCAAAATATTCCAACTAAACCATACTGTATCAAACATTATAAACAGGCGTATAATGTTGATGAAAAATATCTAGATAGACTTTTAGATTTTTTAGATACAAAAACTAAAAATTAGTTTTACATTTAATTCTAATCAGTTTTTTAACATGGCTTTTTATGATTATTTTGTAGACCATTATGGCCTAAATTTCATATAAAGTTAATTAAATAGCTATTTTGATAAAATAGTTCAAATAGTTGCAATACTCAATGCATGATAAATTACTAACAGTTTTTAGAAATGATTCTTAAACTGAATGTAAAAAAAAGGAGTACTCAAATGGATAAAATGTTATCTGGACTAAAAGGAACTTTTGACAACTTAACTCAGGTAGTGATTTCGCTACTTGGACTAGGAATTGTCCTAAGTTTATTAGGAGGAAATGTTCCATTCATTGGCGCTATAGCTGGCAATATTGTTAGCTTAGTTCAATCATTAGGGAATGCGGGAATAGTAGGCCTAGTAGCTGCAATAATTATTCTTGGATTTTACAATAAGTAAGTAATACTTATTCGCTACCCTTATCGTATAATAAAATGATTGGGGTAGTGAAAAAAGATAGGTAGGAATAATGATGAATTTAATTTCAAAAACTAAAGATTATTTAAATAAATTTATAGAACTAGGAGTTCTTCTTTTAGCGATATCAGTTATAGCGGAAATACTATTTGGTCCAAATGTTCCTTTTTTTGGTTCAACAGTAACACAAAATTTAATCAGTTTACTGAATAACTTAGGGGATCAGGGTATAGCCGCTCTAATAATTATTTTTGCTATTATTTTTGTTTATAGAAAAGCACTAAAATAAATACTTCTATAATATAAAAATATCCTCACTAGTCGGTTCATTTTACAAAATTATTATTTTTATGATAATATAAATTCAATGAATTGGTTTATGATTATTATGACACTAATTGCTGTTGCAATGTTTTTTATTATTCAACATAAATCAGATAAATATAAAAACCCTAAAAATAAAATTCGATTAATTTTGTCATTAGTGGCCTACTTGCTTTTTGTCTACTACTTTGATACTTCAATAATTTTAAAGTAAATGAAATTTCCTAAAAAATATTCTCAAACTTTATTTATTTTTTTTATGGGATTTGGAATGAGCATTATTATGTCTTTTGCCATTACTTATATTAATACTGATATGGACATAGAATTTTTATCTCGTTGGGTAAGGCTTGGATGGCTGCGCTACCACTTGCTCTTTTAGTTTCCAGTATTGTTGCGCCTCTTGCAAAAAAAATAGTTAATTTAATTACTGACTGATTTATGGAGGAGAGGGCTTAATGGCATTACTTGAAATACTCTTATCTATGCCGATATGGATGCATTTTATTATTAATCTCTTTGGTTTACCTTTGTGGATAGGTTTAACTTATAATGATATTAGTAAAGGCTCGGATTCGATCAGCACTGAAAAAAGGATGAAACAATTACTGTCTTGTTATGGCGTAGTAACTGTTCTTTATGTTATGGCTATTCCCGTTACTATAATTAATAATTAGGAGATATAAATGTTAAAAGTATATTTGGCAGGTGAGATTCATAGTAGTTGGCGAGATGAAATTATTCAACTTTGTGAAAATGAAAAGTTGGATGTTAAATTTACTTCTCCTGTTACCGATCATGAGGCCTCTGATAATTGCGGTGTAGAAATCCTAGAAGCCGAAGAAAAAAATTTTTGGAAAGATAGGAAAGGTGCTGGTATTAATTCTATTCGAACCAAGAAATCTATTAAAGATTGTGATGTCATTATTGTTAAGTTTGGGGAAAAATATAAGCAATGGAATGCGGCCTTTGATGCGGGTTATGCTGCAGCGCTCAATAAATCTATGATTGTTATTCATAGTGACGATCATCAGCACGCCCTTAAAGAAGTAGACGCTTCTGCTGCTGCTGTTGCTTTGGATCAAAAACAAGCTTTTCGTATATTGAAATATATATTGGAAGGAACCTTAAAATAATTAATAACGGAAACTAAAGTTTTTGGCGCACTCAGAGTGAAGTTCCATTCCTTACATATGCATCGTGCTATACCGCAATCAAGCTATACATTAAGATATGGAACTTCACTCGACAGGAATCGAACCTGTGACCCCCAGATTAGGAATCTGGTGCTCTATCCTACTGAGCTACGAGTGCAAAAGACTGTTAATAGGATATTGAGTCTAACTTCGAATGATTATAATTAAAAGTTAGATGTAGATTTTTAACAATTTTTTAAAGAGTTGGATAAACTTAAGATCATTTCAAAATATAAATTTTTATTTGTGTCAAAACTTGATCCTAATGGATCAAATGATCTCATAAGTATGCTAGAGTCTTGTGCTATTGATTTAATTATGTTTGGATTAAATTGAGGCTCAGAAATAATACAATTAATATTCTGCTTTTTAATTATTTTATGAATTTCTGAAACTCTCTTTGCGCTTGGCAATGCCTCTTCATTTAGAATTAAAGCTCCAGCAGACGAAACATTAAATCTTTTTTCAAAATATTGATATGCATCATGAAAAACTATAAATCGTGCATTTGTATTAATAGACAAATTAATTTTTTCAATTAGTTTATTAAGTGAATGATTTAATTTTTCTGCATTAGAGTAATATGCATTTTTATTATTTGGATCTTTTAGAGATAATGTCTTAGCTACTTCATTAACCATTTCTATTGCATTTTTAGGGTCTAACCAAATATGCACATCAAATTCTCCGTGCGCGTGTTTATCGTGGTCATCATCATGGTCATCGTGTTTATCGTGGTCATCATCATATCCTTCTACTTCAAGAATATTTTCTTCTTTAAATTTTAATTTGATAATACTATCAAGGTCCATAAATGATACTTTTGTTGCATTATTGGCAATAGACTCTAATGGCTTAATCATAAATGTTTCAAGATCTTCTCCCGCCCAAAATATTATTTCTGCGTCTTCTATCATTTTTGCATGGGAAGGCTTTAATGAGAAATTATGTGGTGAATTACTGCCATCTACAATTAAACTTGGGGATCCTAATCCGTCCATAACACCAGCTACTAATGAATGAATAGGCTTGATTGTTGTTACAACTTTTACTTCAGCATTTAAAGAGGAATAAGAAATTAAAAAAGAAAACGAAAGAAGAATTTTTAGTAAAGTAGATAGGTTATTAATTTGTTTTATTTTCATTTTCAATGTTATAAAATAAATGTAATAATATTACAAGTAATAATATAACATATCTTTATTACA
>Ga0307986_10000886_pt1 | contig 22098 bp, 24 predicted proteins | sample EllFjometageno82_FD_203170 | JGI IMG/M metagenome (GOLD analysis project Ga0307986, IMG submission 203170) | Marine microbial communities from Ellis Fjord, Antarctic Ocean - #82 | ecosystem: Environmental > Aquatic > Marine > Unclassified | place: Southern Ocean | collected 2014-10-09
TGTTCTTTTCTGTCTCTTAATAAATTTTTTTAAAAATAGATTGGTATCTTTAGCTATTTTAAAAAGTTTATTTATCATTTTTCTTTGAAGTTATATTGCTAATTTTTTTCTTTGTTTCTTCATTAATTATTTTAGTAGTTTTATGAAATTTTTTTTCAATAATATTATTTAATTTTAATAATTCTTGATAAGAATCAATTGAATTCTGAAGATTTTTTTCTGCTTCTAAAGTTTCAATAATATTATTTGCTTTTTTTGTTAGCTCCTCTAGAGATTGTGGGTTATTATCAGGTGGTAAATTTTTATCTTTCATATAATAATAATTATTAATACATGAAAACTAATCAATCAAATATCAAAAAAGCAAAAAAATACCTTAATAAAAATTACTGTATAGGCGTCCCAACTGAAACTGTTTATGGCTTAGCAGCCAATGCCTACATGGATTCAGCTGTAAAAAAGATTTTTAATTTAAAAAAAAGGCCTAAAAATAACCCTCTAATTGTTCATTATCACGACATTGATTCTCTAGAAAGAGATTGTTTAATAAATGACTATTTCATCAAACTTTATAAAAAATTTTCTCCTGGTCCGATAACATATGTTCTGAAATTAAAGAAAAATTCTAAAATTTCTAAATATGTTACCAATAACCAAAAAAGTTTAGCGGTAAGATTTCCAAAGCATATTCTATTTAAAAATTTACTAAAACAATTAGATTATCCACTAGCAGCACCCAGTGCTAATATCTCGACAAAAGTAAGTGCAGTTAAAGTAAAGGATGTTAAAGAAGAATTTGGCAATAAAATTAAATATATTTTAGATGGGGGCACATGTGCAATTGGTATCGAATCCACTATTATTAACCTTGTAGGTAAGCCCACTATATTAAGGTTGGGTGGTTTAGATATTTCAAAAATTCAAAAAACTTTAGGATTTAAATTAGATATGGCTATTAGCCCCAAGAAGAAAATTTCCCCAGGCCAATCTCGTCTACATTATTCTCCTGGCATCCCCCTGAGAATGAATATAATTAAGCCAAAAAATAATGAAGCATTTATAATAATTAAAAAAAGAAAAACTAAATTAAAAAATTATTTTTATTTAACCACTACAAATAACTTAGATGAAGCTGCAAAAAACCTATACTCTTGTTTAAGAAACATAAAAAATAAAGGTTATAAATTTATTGCTGTAGAAAAAATTTCTAATAAAGGGTTAGGAAGAGCTATTAATGACAGATTGCAGAGGGCTTCTAAGTATTAAATGCTTAACTTAATTATGGTGCGCCACATAGGAGTCGAACCTATAACCCCCAGATTCGAAATCTGGTGCTCTATCCAGTTGAGCTAGCAGCGCATATAGTATTAATATTACATTTTATGGAAAAAAACATTAATTTAATAGTTGAGACAGATGAGAATAATCTTCGACTTGATGTATTCGTCAATAAAAGAGAGAAATTAATTAGCAGAACAAGAATTAAAAATCTAATTCTAAAAGAAAAATTAAAATTAAATAATATAATTGTTAATAGTCCTTCAAAAAAAATATCTACTGGTGATAACGTGGATCTTCAAATTCCAGAACCAAAAGAAGCTTCATTAAAACCTTATGATTTTAAATTAGAAATTGTTTATGAGGATGATGACTTATTAGTAATTAATAAGCCAGCTGGTATAATCATGCACCCAGGTGCTGGTAATTATGATGAAACAATTGTTAACGCCTTAATGCATTATAATAAAGATTCATTATCCTCAATTGGTGACGAGCTAAGACCAGGTATTGTTCACAGAATAGATAAAGACACTTCAGGATTAATAGTTGTAGCAAAAAATAATGTAACACATGAAAATCTATCTCACCAATTTAGTGAACATACCATTACAAGAGTTTATCAACTTTTAATTTGGGGAAAACTAAGACCTTCATCCGGAAAAATTGACACCTTTATAACTAGAAGTTCAAAAAATAGGCAAATGATGGAGGTTAGTAGCTCCAAAGGTAAAAGAGCAATAACTAATTATAAAACTATAGAGATTTTTGAAAATGATAAAACACCCACACTAAGTTTGGTTGAGTGTAGATTGGAAACGGGAAGAACACATCAAATAAGAGTTCACATGACACACATGGGTAACAGTATTATGGGGGATGGTAAGTACAAAAAGAAGTATAAGAAACTAAAAAATATTGACACTAGTTTGGAAAACTTAATTTATAAATTAGATAGACAATTCTTGCACGCTCATACACTGGGTTTTATTCACCCTAAAACTAATAAAGAAATGATTTTTACCTCAATTTTGCCACAAGAACTTGAAAAAATTCTTATATTACTAAGAAATACTAGTAAATAAGCTTTTAAATATTTTTGTGGTTAATTAAATAAATACAACTTATGAGTATAGTTATGAATAACAATCTTCCAGCTCTTTCAAATGAAGGTGGTCTATCAGCCTATCTTGAGCAAATTAAAAAGTTTCCCATGCTGGCAGCAGAAGAAGAGTATATGCTAGCTAAGAATTGGAAAGAGAATGGCAATGTTAAAGCTGCAGAGAAACTAGTAACCAGCCATCTCAGACTTGTTGCAAAAATTGCAATGGGCTACAAAGGCTATGGTCTTCCAGTCAACGAAATGATTTCAGAAGGAAATGTTGGCTTGATGCAAGCTGTAAAAAAATTTGAACCTGAAAAAGGGTTTAGACTTGCAACTTATGCAATGTGGTGGATTAGGGCGTCCATACAAGAATATGTTTTAAGATCTTGGAGCTTGGTAAAAATTGGAACTACGACTGCTCAAAAGAAACTATTTTTTAACCTTAAAAAATTAAAAAACCAGATCGCTCCTCAATCAGAAGGAGATTTAAGACCAGAGCATGTCAATGAAATAGCCAATAAACTAGATGTTAATGAGGCAGAAGTTATTTCAATGAATAGAAGGTTGTCTGGTAAGGAATTTTCTTTAAATGCACAAGTAGGCGAAGATGGAGATGAATGGCAAGATTGGTTGGTAGACAAAGAATTAGATCATGATCTTAAATTTGCTCATCAAGAAGAAATGGAACAAAGAAAAGAATTATTAAAAAATTCTGTAAAAATTCTTAATGAAAGAGAACGAGAAATTTTATATGCAAGAAGATTAAATGATGACCCTATCACACTAGAAGATTTAAGTAAAAAATATAAAATTAGTAGAGAGAGAATTAGACAAATTGAAAATAAAGCTTTTGAAAAAATTCAAAAACATATGCTATTATCAGCTAAATCTAAAAATTTACTTCCCGTAAACTAAACTTCAAAAGGGTTTTCTAAAAGGATTGTATCTTTTCTCTCAGGACTTGTTGAAATACTTGAAACTTTTGCACCTATAAAATCTTCTAAAGCATAAATATAATTTTTTGCATTTTCTGGTAAATCCTCAATATTCTTGATCCCCTGAGTAGAGCTCTTCCAACCAGGAAAAGTTTTATAAATCGGTTTTATCTTTAGTTGATCTTCAACTGCAGCAGGAAGATAATCCATTTTTCTCCCATCTAGCTCATACTCAATACACATTTTAATTTCATCTAGTTCATCTAAAACGTCTAACTTTGTTAATGCAATCCCATCAATTCCTGAGATTTTAATTGTTTGTCTGACCAAAACCCCGTCAAACCAACCACATCTTCTTTTTCTACTTGTTACTGTTCCAAATTCTTTTCCTCTTGAACCAAGTAACTCTCCTATGTCATCGGTTAATTCGGTGGGAAAGGGTCCTTCGCCAACTCTAGTTGTGTAAGCTTTTGTTATACCAAGTACATAATGAATAGAGTTTGGTCCACATCCAGTTCCGGTAGCAGCAGCAGATGCAACAGTATTTGATGAGGTCACAAAAGGATACGTGCCATGATCAACATCAAGCAAGATTCCTTGTGCACCCTCAAATAGTATTTTCTTTTTTTGTTTTTTAAATTCATCAATCCTAAGCCATACCGGTTGTGAATACTTTAATATTTCTGGAGCAATTTTTAATAAGTCTTTTTTTAGTTTATCTTTCTCAAAAATTTTTTTACCTAACCCTTTTCTAATTGCATTGTGGTGAAGAAGTACAGTTTCTAGTCTGTGATCAAGGTTGGTTTCAGACCGTAAATCCATAACACGGATAGATCTTCTTCCAACTTTATCCTCATAAGCAGGCCCTATTCCACGTCTTGTAGTACCAATTTTTCCTTTACCTGCAGCATCCTCTCTAATCTCATCCATTTCTCTGTGAAAGGGTAAAATAAGATTTGCAGACTCCGACACTATAAAATTTTTTGTATTAACCTCAACTCCTTTGGATCTAATTTCCTTGATTTCTTCTAGTAATGCCCAAGGGTCAACAACCACTCCATTACCTATAATCGATATTTTGTTTTTTCTAACAATTCCAGAAGGAAGTAATCTGAGTTTATAAGTAACTCCATCAATTACCAGTGTATGTCCAGCATTATGACCACCTTGAAAGCGGATAACAACATCTGCTTGGTCAGACAACCAATCAACTATTTTTCCTTTTCCCTCGTCTCCCCACTGTGAACCAACAACGACTACATTTTTCATTATCTAAATTTTCTACTTACTATTATTGAGCTTAAGTGATTTATAGGACCATGGCCTTTACCATAATTAAGATTAGATCTTATGGAATTATTTACATACTTAGTTGCTAGCTCACAAGATTTCTTTAATGTTTTTCCACATGCAAAGAATGTAGAAATGGCAGATGAGAGCGTACAACCCGTACCATGTGTATTGCTGGTTGTAATTCTTCTATTTTTTATAAGCATAATTTCTTTTTTATTAACAAAAATATCTTGAACCAATTTAGAATCTAAATGACCACCTTTTATAAAAACATTTTTTGCTCCTAATTTAATTAAGACACTTGCAGCAAAAATCATATCTTCTTTATTTTTTATTGTAGTATTAGTTAATATTTCAGCTTCTGGGATATTTGGAGTTATCAAGCTAACCTTTTTTATTAATTCATTTTTTAATAACTCAACTGCTTTTTCATCTATTAGCTTGGCTCCACCTTTGGCAATCATAACTGGGTCTAAAATTATTTTTTTAACCTTAATACGTTCTAGCGAATAAATAACAGACCTTATGACACTTGAAGAGTGTAACATCCCAATTTTTACAGCATCAGGTTTAATATCTTTTGAAGTAAATATTATTTGGTCAGAAATTTTTTTTGGCTCTATGGGTACAATCGATTTAACACCCGTTGTATTTTGAATTGTTACAGCAGTTATTGCGGTCATTGCATATGAACCTAGCGCAGTAACAGTTTTAATATCTGCTTGAATACCTGCACCTCCTGATGAATCTGACCCTGCAATGATTAATATTTTAGACTTTGGTTTCAATCTATTTGACCTTTCTTAATATAATGTTTAAACACTTTTGAAGTAATTTGCTGTTTTCACTTTCACCCATTACTCTAATCTTAGATTCTGTTCCCGATGCTCTAACCAATATTCTTCCTTGTCCTTTCATCAATTTTTCTGCAGTTTTAATGGAATTCTTTATATCTAGATTGTTAATTATACTTTTATCTTTCACTTCAATGTTTTCTAAGACTTGTGGTGTTTTTTTGAAAGTATTAAAAAAATTACTAGCTTTTTTTCCTTTTCTTAAAGAAAACAAAACTTCTAACGCAACAAGCAAGCCATCTCCTGTAGTTGCAAATTTTCCCAAAATAATATGTCCAGATTGCTCACCACCTAAATTGAAATCATTTTTTTGCATTTTTTCTTTTACATAACGATCACCTACATTTGCTCTTATAAATTTTATTTCTTGAGATTTAAAAAATTTTTCTAATCCATAGTTAGACATCAAGGTTCCAATAACCCCACCTTTTAACATATTTTTTTTTTTCCATCTAATTGCTAATGCGGCAATTATTTGATCACCATCAATTATATCTCCTTTTTCATCACACATAATAATTCTGTCGGCATCACCATCAAGAGAAATTCCTATGTGTGCTTTATATTTTTTTACTGCTAATTTAATTTTATTTGGGAAAGTAGAGCCACAATTTAGATTAATGTTTAGACCATTGGGTTTTATTCCGATGGCAATTACTTTTGCACCTAGGGACTTGAGTAATTCAGGTCCTGCCTTGTATCCAGCACCATTTGCACAATCAATAACTATTCTTAAGCCCTTAAGGTTGAAATCCCTAGGAAAGTTTTTTTTTAATATTTTAATATAATCCTTATTCCCACTTTCTAATCTTTTTACCCTGCCTAATTCTTTTGGTCTTGAGAAATTATTTTCAATTCTTTTATCAATTAAGCTTTCTATTTTTTTTTCAATTTTATCAGATAGTTTTAAACCATCGGGACCGAATAACTTTAATCCATTTTCATAATAAGGATTATGAGATGCAGTAATCATAATGCCCATATTTGCTTTCATGGATTTTGTTAGCATTGCTAAACCATTTGTTGGTAAAGGGCCCATTGTGTATACGTGCATTCCAGCTGACGTAAGTCCTGAAACTAAAGCAGGTTCTAAAGTATAACCAGATAGTCTGGTATCTTTTGCAATTATTGCTATTTGTTTCTTTTTTTTTTGAGTTTTAAAGTGTGTTCCTGAGGCCAGACCAAATTTAAAAAACATATCACCATTAATGTTTCTACTATTCACAAGGCCTCTTATCCCGTCAGTTCCAAAATATTTTTTTATCATTAATTCTTTATCAATTGATTAAATACTTTTATACTTTGTATTAATTCATTTACATCATGAATTCTTAAAACTTGAACACCCTGCATCATTGAATATAGTGAGGAAGCAATTGTCCCTCCAAGCCTTTCCCTTGTATCATTTTTTCCAGATAACTCTTTGATAAATTTTTTTCTAGAAAGTCCAAGTAGTATAGGAAAACCAAGAGTATGAAAAATAGAAACGTTCCTAATTAAATTCAAATTATGTTTCAAATTTTTTCCAAAACCAATACCTGGGTCAACCATAATATTGTTGTGTTTTATGCCCTTAGATCTTAAGAATTTTATTTTTTGTTCAAAAAAATCGTATATATCCAACAACTCATTTTCATATTTTGGATTATTTTGCATGGTTTCTGGTGTTCCCTGTGAGTGATGAATTACAAATGGGGATTTATTTTTCTTTAATAGATCAATTGTTTTAGGATCATAACTTAATCCTGAAACATCATTAATCAGTTTAATTCCTACCTTGATTCCTTTATTCATAATGCCTGCTTTTCTTGTATCAAGTGATAATGAAATTTTCTTACCTACTTCTTTTATAACCTTTTCAATTCTACTCCATTCTTCTTTTTCACTTATAGACTTAGACCCTGGTCTTGTAGATTCTCCACCCACGTCAATTATATTTGCACCAAATTTTAATAAATCAAATACTTGTTTTAATCCTGCTTTTTTTTTATTGAATTTGCCACCATCAGAAAAACTATCTGGTGTTAGGTTTAATATTCCCATTATATTGGGAATTTTATTAAAATTTAAATTTGAAAAGTTGTTATTTTTTTTAGTAATAATTTTAAGGTCTTTATCAATTTTTTTCTTTAGTGTTTTGGATAGTTTTTTTATATCTTTAAGGTTAATTTTTTTTTTTGAATCTCTTGAGATAATTTCTATTTGATTGAACGAAATTTCTTTATTTCCATTTAAAGGAAGAGTTTTTTTTTGCTTAACTAACTTAATTGATAGCTTACCATAATAAAAATTACACACTCTTGTGTAATACTTTTTCATTTATTTTTAATGGACTATTTTTGGCTTGAGGCCCATAGAGCTTAAAGCTGAACCTTTGTCTTCTTTTTCAACTTTTAAATCTTCTTTATTGCTCGGATGTATATTTTTGTTTATTAAATTTTCTATCTCTTCTCCTGAAAGAGTTTCGTAAGTTAATAGAGCCTTTGCCAATTTATGCAAATCATCAATTTTTTCAGTTAATACCTTCCTTGCTCTTTCATAACCTTTATCGACAATTTTTCTAATTTCTGAATCTACTTTTTTAGCAGTTTCTTCAGACATATTTTGAGTTCTAGCTACTGATCTTCCTAAAAATACCTCCTCTTCATTGGAGCCATAAGCAACTGGTCCTAATTCTTTACTAAGACCTGCTCTCATTACCATTGCTCTTGCTCTTTGAGTTGCTTGCTCAATGTCACTTGATGCACCAGTTGTAACTTTATCTTCACCAAAAATAATTTCTTCCGCTACTCGTCCTCCCATAGCTATAGCTAATTGGGCATGAAGTTGTTCTCTTGTTTGAGATAATTCATCTCTTTCTGGCAGTTGCATAACCATTCCTAAGGCTCTTCCTCGCGGTATAATTGTTGCTTTATGAATTGGGTGAGCCGCATCTTCATTAATGGTTACTATTGCATGCCCTGCCTCATGATAAGCAGTTAGGGTTTTTTCTTCCTCAGTCATTACCATTGATCTTCTTTCAGCACCCATCATCACCTTATCTCTAGCTTCTTCAAATTCAGTCAAGGTAACTATTCTTTTATTTTTTCTAGCCGCAAGTAATGCTGCTTCATTCACTATATTAGCTAAATCTGCTCCTGAAAAACCTGGTGTCCCTCTTGCTACAGTTCTTAAATTTACATCTGGTGCCATTTTAATTTTTTTAACATGTACCTTAAGTATTTTTTCTCTTCCGATAATATCAGGAAGACTGACCACTACTTGTCTGTCAAATCTACCTGGTCTTAATAAAGCTGGGTCTAATACATCAGGCCTGTTTGTAGCTGCAATAATTATTACACCTTCGTTAGTTTCAAAGCCATCCATCTCAACTAGCAGTTGGTTTAAAGTTTGTTCTCTTTCATCATTTCCTCCACCTAAGCCAGCGCCTCTACTTCTTCCAACCGCATCTATTTCATCAATAAAAATAATACAGGGTGAATTTTTCTTACCTTGTTCAAACATGTCTCTAACTCTTGAGGCTCCAACACCAACAAACATTTCTACAAAATCAGAACCCGATATAGTAAAAAATGGAACTCCAGCCTCTCCTGCTATAGCCCTTGCCAGTAAAGTTTTACCTGTTCCTGGCTGACCAACCAATAAACACCCTCTTGGTATCTTTCCACCAAGTCTACTAAATCTTTTTGGATCTTTTAGAAATTGAACAACTTCTTCAACTTCTTCTTTGGCTTCTTCAACGCCAGCAACGTCATCGAATGTTACCTTCCCTTTTAATTCATTCATCATTTTTGCTTTGGATTTTCCAAAACCCATTGCCCCACCTTTACCACCTTGCATTTGTCTCATAAAAAAAATCCAAACAGCAATTAGCAGTAACATCGGAAACCATGACAACAATACTCCAAAGAGTGATGGCATTTTGTCCTCAAGAGGTGCAGCTGAAATACTCACACCTTTGCTTGATAATTTTTCAATTAAATTTGGATAGTTTGGGGAATACGTCGAAAAAGAATTTCCATTAGCAAGAACTCCTTTTATCTTGTTGCCTTGTATATCTACTTTTACAACTCCACCGTTATCAACTTCTGTTAAGAATTCTGAAAATATTATTGAGTTACTTTTGCTTATATTAGCTTGAGGGTTTTTAAACATATTATAAAGGCCAATAGTCAAAAAGACGATTACTCCCCACATCGCTAAATTTTTTATATTCATAGTTATAAGATAAGAATTATTCTTGATTAAACAAGTGTCAAATTGATGCAAAGCTTAACTTTAGCCCTAATTTTCTCTTGAAATTAATATACTTTCATTTATTTTTTCAATAAAGCAACTTCCGAGAGTTAATTTTTTAAAAGAGTTAAATTTAATTTTTTTAATTAGTTCATCAATACTCTTTCCTCTAGCGGGGTAATATTTTTTTCCTATTAATTGAATTACTTTAGTTAATGACCTAAAAATTACTTCATGAGATTGATCAAAAAAAAAACTATTTAAAATGCAGTATTTTTTTTCTTTAAAAAAAATTAAGTTCTCTTTTATATTTTTATCTACATAAAATCTAATTGATCTATCTGAATCTTTTAAATTATTAACAGTTAATAAAAATTTTTGTTTATCAAAACCTTCTTTTTTAAGTAATTGTAGTAAGTTTCTAATCCTAATTCTTTTAAAAATTTGATTTTTATTTGAAGGATCTTTGACATAAAAGTCAAATATTTTTTTTGATAGATATTCAAGATCTTTTTTTTCCAGGTCAATTAATGGTCTTAAAATCTCTGTGTCATTGTCTTTATATTTTGTTTTTTTATTTAGGGAAATTAATCCATTTAAGCCACTACCTCTTAAGATTCTTATTAAAAAATTTTCAAGTAAATCATCCAAATGATGCCCAAACAAAAGGTGTTTTATTTTATTTTTTTTACACTCATTAACCAAAAGTGAATACCTTTTTTCTCTTGCTATCGATTGAATATTTTTTAATGGCTTTTTTCCTTTCCAACTTAGAATCTTGCAATTAATACCAATTTTTTTTAAAATATTTTTGACAATTTTCGCTTCAGATGATGATTCTTTACGCAGCTTATGATCTACCAAAAAATACTTAGCTTCCAATTTGTGAATTAATGAATGGCATTTAGATAAAAATGCTAAAGATAAACTATCTGGACCACCAGAAACTGCTACGGCAAATTTACTTTTAACATCTAATGATTTTTCAAATTTTTTGTATACCCTGAGTATTTTTTTATCCTCTAAAAAACTAAGAATTTTTTTATGAGTTTTGTTTTTTACAATCAAACTTTTTCGATTCATACTTTGCTTTTTGAAGTACCGATTGATTTGCCTTAGGATACTGCTTCTCCACTCCTTCTATCATTTTACAACCTTGATCTTTCTCTCCAATCTGAACCATTGATACACCAAGCTTTAATAAATTTATAGGAGCTTTCTCACCCTTGGGATATTTTTGATAACCTTCTAAATAGGCTGTGGCAGCGTCAGTATAAAGTTGTCTAATTCTAAATGTTTCTGCATACCAGTACTGTGCGTTACCAGCCAATTTATGTTTTGGGTTTGTTGTTACAAATTCTCTGAATGCTCTTTCTGCAGTAGTGTAATCCCCCACTTTTAAAAAACTAGTAGCAAACTCATACTGTTTTACTGGCGTCATATCAGGTAATATTTTTTCCTCTGCTTGAAAAGTTTCAGTAATTATTGTTGCTGTAGTATCAATAGACTGTGTTTGTTGACTGGTAGAACTGGTTTCTAAATCTTTATATGAGATTGATCCTAAATCTTGCGGTTGTGAAGATCCTGGTAAAATATCTTGTGTGTTTTTTTTTTTTTTAGATGATAGTTTTTTATTTCCATCTCCAAAAGATGGGTTATTTTCCAATTCTTGAAACCTAATTTGATTATCTGCCTGAACCTTTGATAGCCTGCTTGACAATTTATCAAGTTTAAAATTAATTTCTTCAAATTTATTTGTTAATTGTTGAAACTGATTTTCAATTTCTGACAGCTTTAATAGGTGTCTTGTAAGAACATCTTCTGAGTTTTGGTCGATTGAACCCTTGTTAGTTAAATTTACAGAACTACTCTTTATACTCATTGATTCTGAGTAAACGGCTTTCTCCAATGTCTTTAAATCTTTTTGAATTAACTCAATTATTTCACTTATATTATGGTTATCAGCAAATGAAATGTTGCTAAATAACAAAAACAAAATTGTTGATACTTTTAGAATAATTTTTTTTTTAAAACACAACATTACTCTGAGTAATAATTATAATGATGGCAAAAAAAAGACCCCAACATTGATATGCTAGGGTCTTTTCTAAATTTTTATTTAATTTGCTTTAACTGTGACTGATCTTCTGTTTTTTGACCAAGCTAATGGGCTTGACCCTGAATCTACAGGTCTTTCTTTTCCATAGCTTAATACGGAAATTCTGTTTGAAGAAATTCCATAAGTCATTAGATAGTCCTTAGCAGCATTGGCTCTTCTTTCACCTATTGCTAAGTTATATTCTCTTGTTCCTCTTTCATCAGCATGTCCCTCTAAGACTACGTTGATTTTAGAATTTTTTCTTAACCACCCAGCTTGCTTTCTTAGTGTTTCTCTTGAGGCTGTAGTTAAAACTGTTTCGTTGGTTGCAAAGAAGACTCTATCTTTTACACCACTAGCTAAATACTCAACTGAATCACTTCCAGTGTAAACATCACCTTGTGTTTTAGTGCCTACTTTTTGTGTCGCACATGCTGTTAAAAATACACTTGCTAACACGACTAGAAAACCATTTTTTAAAATTCTGCTTAAATTCATTATTGCTCCTTGATCATTATTAATAATACTATTTAATTTTTCACAATTAATTAGACGTTTCAAGATAAAAATCAAGATAATTAGGGCCTAATTTGTTAATAAAGACGACCAAGATGGGTCAGATGCGTCTGTTTTGGTCTCTACCATTTTTTCATTATAACCAGTTAAGTCAATTGACCACAGTTTTGTTGAAAACCCCTCACCTTTAGAGTTAGTCTTTGTTTCTCTATAAAAAATTAAAACCCTTCCATTGGGAGACCAAGATGGTGCCTCTTGATAATAATTTTCAGTTAATAGTCTTTCACCTGTTCCATCTGCTCTCATTACTCCAATATAAAATTTTCCTTTATGTAATTTTGTAAAAGCAATTAAATCTCCTCTTGGTGACCAAACAGGAGTTCCGTACAAGCCATTTCCAAAAGAAATTCTTTTTACATTTTTACCATTGCTATTCATGACATAAATTTGCTGGTATCCACTTCTGTCAGAATTAAAACAGATATATTTTCCATCTGGAGAATATGATGGAGATGTATCAATTGAAGGGTGATTAGTAATTCGTTCTACGATTCTATTTTCAAGGTCCATAGTGTATATGTCTGAATTTCCATCTTCTGCAAAACTCATTATAATTTTTTTTCCATCTGGTGAAAATCTTGGTGCAAATGTCATTCCTGGAAAATCCCCCACTACCTCTTGCATTCCTGTTTCAATATCTAACAGGTATACTCTTGGTAAATTTCTAAAATAAGAAAGATAAGTGACCATTTGATTTGTGGGGTTAAACCTTGGGGTTAAAACCAACTCATTGCCCAATGTTAGTAGTTGGTTATTAAAACCATCTTGATCCATAATCGCCAGTTTTTTTATTCTTTTGGTTTTTGGTCCTTCTTCTGCAACGTAAATTATTCTTGTATCAAAATATCCTTTTTCTCCAGTTAGACGCTCATAAACTTTATCTGTTATTATATGTCCTACTCTTCTCCAATTGCTAGGCACTGTAGTGAAGGCTAAAGCTATCATTTCTTTTCCCGCTAAAACATCCCATAACCTAAATTCAACTCTAAGTTTTTCATCAACAAATGTAACTTTACCTGTAATTAAGGCTTGTGCTTTTATCAAGTTCCAATCTTCAAACCTTGGTTTTAAATTAGCGATATCCGGTTTTTGAAGAAATGCATCTTTATTAAGAGGATTAAATAAACCCGATTGTTTTAAATTATTTTCAACTATTGCTGATATTTCACTTCCAATATTATCTTTTTTTAAAACTTTTTTAAAACTTTTTCTAGATTGTTCATCTATAGATAGAGGGGAAACAGCAACTGGTAGAGGGCTTAAGTTACCTCTTGTAATATCCACTTCTATTAAAGCAAAAGATTTAATAGGTAGTAAAAAAAATAATAAAAAAAAATATCTTAATAACATTTTATCCTTCCAGCATTTCTCTAGCATCAAAATTTAATTGTAAGTCTTTCCATCTCTCATAGCCTGTGCTTGGAACTCTAAGAGGTTGGCATAACTTTATAGCTCTTAAAGCACTTTCAGCCAATACTTTATAAAATCCTTGCCCAGGTTTATTCATTCTCGCATGGTCAAGAATCTCAGACCTTATAATAGATCCATCTGGTTTTAATTGTAACCTAATTCTAACTAATAAATCCTCATTATATGGCAGTCCAAGAGGTATGCTCCAGCATCCAAAAATCTGGGCCTTTAAAGCATCTTCTTCATTTAATGATAAACCTTTAAATTCGGCATTTTTTTCCTGATCCTGAGTTACTTTGTCTGTTTTTTTCATTGATTCAGATATTTCAACTTTTGATTTATCAATCAATGCTGCAATATTACTCGGATCAAATAGGCTATCTTTTTCAAATTCAGAAACTTGTTTAACTTCATTGTCTATTTTTTCAGGATTTTGCTTTTTATCTTTAATTTTTTGAACTTTATCTATTTTGTCATCTGGCAATGGTATGGCATCTGGTTTTAATTTTTTTACTATCTTTGGTGGAGCCTGTTCAGAAACTAGTTTTTTTTCTTTTTCTTTTATTTTTTCAATAGTTTTTTTTGCCTTAGGTGCAAAGGGAATGTTTGTTTTATCGGCAATCTGAATAAGCTCAACAGAAACTATTGGTGGAAGGTCAATTGGTTTTTTTGATAAAAATGGAAAGCTCATGGCGGTGATTACAACCATAAGGATGTGAAATGAAAAAGAAATAACTATACTTCTGTTCAATTGGGCTACCTTGTTTTATACGGCTCAGAAATTAATGCAACTTTCGTAAATCCAGATCCAGACAGCATGCCCATTATTTCTAAAACTCGTCCATAGTTTATCGACTTGTCCCCTCTTACATAGATTCTAGTATCTGTTCTATTTTTAGATACAGCTAATATTTTTGCTATTATTTTATCATATTCAACTTTAGATTCTTGAATAAAAATTTCTCCCTTAGAGTTAATAGATAATGTTAATGGTTCTAATTCCTCAGGTAAGGAGTCAGCTGAACTTTCTGGTAAGTCAACCTGCACACCAACCGTCAATAAGGGCGCTGTTACCATAAAAATAATTAATAGAACCAACATTACATCTACGAAAGGTGTAACATTAATTTCACTCATTGGTTCTTTGGATGAGCGATTAAGTTTAAAAGCCATTTTAAATTATTGATAAAAATCTTCTAGAAAAATTTTCCATTTTTTGTGTGTATTTTTTGGAATCATTATTAAATTTATTATAGGCAACAACGGCAGGAATGGCAGCTAACAAACCAAGTGCTGTTGCAAACAATGCTTCTGCTATGCCTGGGGCTACGATTGCAAGACTTGTATTTCTTGAGATTGCAATTGATTGGAATGAATTCATTATTCCCCAAACTGTTCCAAATAAACCAATGAATGGAGCCGTAGACCCAACTGTTGCTAAAAAAGTAAAGCCTTTATCAATTTTTGATATTTGTTTTTCAATATTAACCTCAAACATACTGTTCATTCTTTCACTTAAGTTTGATTTTGATTTGGCTTTTAACAAGATTTGCATTGATTCTCTAAATAACAAGGCCATGGGGTTGTCTTGGTTCGCTGGCATACCATTGTAAAATGTTTCTGCAGATTTTGCTTTCCAAAATTTTTCTTCGAACTCTTCTGACTCTGCATTAATTTTTTTAAATAATCTAAATTTATCAAAAATTATTGCCCACGAATATACCGAGCAAGCTATCAGTAAAATTATTACTGATTTTACTATAAAGTCTGCTCTTATAAATAGTTGTAACAGTGAGAAATCTGTACTTGATGCGAGCCCTACTGCTTGAGATGTGATATCAGCTTCCATAATTAAGATTTCACACTAAAATGTGTCATGAATTTGTCTTTATGGAGCTTAATTTTATTCTTCTAATTTGTAGGTCTCATAATAAAAACTGGCAATTAAAATGGCGTCAGCTTTATTTGAGTCTTTTTTCCTTGATAATTGGGAAGAAAAATAAGGAAATATCTCTATTGCCTTTGTTCTACTAGCATCTTTTTCTGAATTAATAAGACCAAAATATTTTTTCCATTTTGCAGGCCTAACAAAATACATTGGTAATTGCATTGCCGCACAAATTCCTTTTAAGATTCCAAATGATTGCCCAAAATTAAACATGCTGGTTACACCCTGTCCAGGCATTGCAGAGACTTGCTCAATGATAACTTTAATATTTTCTTTATTCAGGTCTTTAGTTCTTAAATAAATTTCATTAAACATTTGCGCTCCATTGACCTGCTTTTTATTTTTTTTCCCCTCAGGCATAGTTGGCGTTTCAATTACATCAATTATTTTTCCGTTTTCGAAAAAACATATAGATCCTGACAGGCCTGGGTCAATACCGATTATAAGCATTAATTATTTTCAAAATTTATATTAGAATAAACATTTTGAACATCATCGTCGTCCTCAAGTGTTTCTAAAAATTCAATTGCAGAATCCACCTTATCTTTTTCGACATTCACACTGTTTAATGAAATCCATTCAATTTCTGTTGAAATAAAATTTGCAATTACTTTTTCTAAATTTTTTTTTACATTGTAAATTTCACCCATCACACATTGAATTTCATGAAATTCTTTATGAGAGATGCACTCATCAGCTCCTGACTCGATAGCTAATTCAAAAATTTGTTCATCAGATATTTCCTTTTTATCAATTTTAATGATACCCATTTGACTAAAATTATGTGATGCAGATCCTTGTGTTCCTAAATTTCCACCACTTTTTTGAAATATAGTTCTTATATTGGAAGCAGTTCTATTTTTATTGTCCGTTAAAGCTTCAACAATTACAGCTATTTTATCAGGGCCAAAACCTTCATACCTTAGATTTTCAAAATTTGTTTCTGTATTAGCCGATGATTTATCAATAGCTCTTTCAATGTTATCTTTTGGCATGTTTGCTGACCTTGCCGCTTGAATTGCAGATCTGAGTCTTGGGTTCATACCTGGATCTTTGTCACCCAATTTTGCAGCTACACTAATTTCTTTGGATAATTTAGAAAATATTTTAGATCTTTGTTTATCTGCTTTACCTTTTGAATGTTTTATACTTGCCCACTTCGAATGACCTGACATAATAACTAATGAGAATTTTTTAATTCCCCTCCATATATAAAGTTTTCTATATTTTTTGCTAACCCTGTTTCTATATCACATTCTACAATCACGCCACACAAAGAAGCTTCACCCAATGCTGGAAAATGTTTGGTAGATTTTCTTTTTAAAAATTTATTTATTGAATTGGCTTTATCCATACCAATTACAGAATTATAATCTCCACACATTCCTGCATCAGTTTGATAAGCCGTACCATCCTTTAGTACTCTCGCATCGTTCGTTGGAATATGCGTGTGAGTGCCTACTACCAAGGTGGCTTTGCCATCAAAAAAATGTCCTATGGCAGCCTTTTCACTTGTGATTTCTCCATGAAAATCTACTATCAAAAAATCATAGTCTTCTTTTAGTTTATATTTTTTCATAAATTTTTCTGCTGACTCAAATACGTCTTCACATTTTTTCATAAACACATTCCCCATTAAATTAAGCACACCTACTTTCATGCCATTTTTAGCAGTAAAAACCCCAAAGCCCTTACCTGGAGAAGGTTCATACAAATTTTTAGGTCTAAGCAATCTATTTTCTCTTTCTATGTGGGACATTGTTTCTTTTTGATCCCATACATGATTTCCCGTTGTGACTACATCTACTCCACAGTTAAAAAAATCTTTACATATCTCTTCAGTAAGCCCAACTCCAGTATCAGCCGCATTCTCGCCATTCACAACTACAAAATCAATTTTTTTATTTTTTACCTCTGCAAGTAAGTTGCTTAAAATCATTGAGCGTCCTGAAATTCCTACTACATCGCCTAAAAAAAGAATTTTCATTTAATGATATATTTATTGGTTACAACATAATCAAGTTTTTGATCATATTTATTTACTGGAACTTTATTAATTTTTTGAGAAGCTAAAGCAACTCCTATTTTTATAATTTTTTTCTTTTTTGATAGTTTTGATATGAAACGATCATAATATCCACCACCATACCCCAGTCTGTTTAATTTTTTATCGAATGCAACTAAAGGAATAAATAAAATATCCGGATATACCAAAAAAAAATTTGCTGGTTCTGGTATTCCATATTTATTAATTTTTAATGGTTCGGAATAAGTCCATTTGCAAAAATCCATTTCATAATTTTTTTTTATTACTGGTAAAGAAATATTAAATCCTTTTTTTTCAAGCTTTTTTAACCACTCCAAATCATCAACTTCAAAATTTACAGGAAAATACCCACCTATTTTTTTTTTAATTATCTTGTTTTTTTTAAATAAATTAATAATTTTATTAAAATCAATTATAATATTTTTTTTATTATTCTTTTCTCTAATTTTAAGAATTTTTTTTCTTAGTTTGGATTTATACACAAACTTACTGAATTGGATTTTCTAGATTGGCTTTTTCAACAAAATTTTCAATTTCGTCTGCTGCATTTTCGATTATTTTGTCGTATTCTTCTTTGTTTTTTTCAATTTCTTTTTTAAAATTTTCATGATCATGAGCTAATAAGCTCATCTCTTTTTCTTTTTTGTCTTTATAGTCATAAACTAAAGACTTTAGTTCTCTAAATTTATCAGATAAATTTTTTAGCTCATCTTTTTTTTTATCTATTTTTTTTTTTGTTTCAAAGTATTCATCCATTACTTGAACAGACGTGATTAACAAAAGTTTACTTTCACCTATATTTCCCAAGTCATCTTTTAAATCATTAAATTTCTGATTAATGTGAATTAACAGCTCTTCTAAATGCTCTTCTTGTCCATCATCACAAGATAAAAGGAAGTTCTTACCGTTAAATTTAATATTTACATTTGCCATTTGTCTATTTCATCCAATAAAGTATCCGTTTCTTGATTTAATTCATCAATTTTTTCCGAAAATTCTGCTTCTTTTTTTTGCTCATCACTCTTTTGTTGATTAATATCCTCTAGTTTTTGATTAAGTGCTTTATGGTCACTTATTAAGTTTTGATACTTTTCTTCTATTTCTTTTTTTTCAATTTCTAATTGATTCTTTTGAGTGTTCAAGTTTTCTAAATTCATTTTTAATGTTGGATTTTGTAGATTCAAACTTCTTAACTTATTAAGGGCAAAATCAAGTTTTTTTTCTTTTTCACTGTCAGTTTTCATATATATATATTTATAATATTAAATTGAGTCTTCTAAGTCTAGATAGGATAATTTTGAACAAACTACATAAAGATTTATCAAACGCAATAAGGTTTTTATCAATAGATGCTGTTCAAAGGGCTAATTCTGGACATCCTGGCATGCCAATGGGGATGGCTGATGTAGCAACGGTGTTATTTAAAAACTTTCTAAAATTTAATCCAAAAAACCCTAAATGGATTAATAGAGATAGATTTATTTTATCAGCAGGGCATGGGTCTATGCTTCTTTACTCGTTACTACATTTAACCGGCTATAAAAGCATTTCTTTAAAAGATATCAAAAATTTTAGGCAACTAAAATCTATTTGTGCAGGACATCCTGAGTATCATCCTGGTACTGGAATTGAAACTACAACGGGTCCACTTGGACAAGGGATTGCTAACTCGGTTGGATTTGCTATGGCAGAAGAAATTTTAAAAAAAAAACTAGGCAAAGATATAATAAACCACAAAACTTATGTTGTGGCTGGAGACGGTTGTTTGATGGAAGGTATTAGTCACGAAGCAATGAGTTTGGCTGGTCACTTAAGATTAAAAAACCTAGTAATGCTTTTTGATAACAATTCAATATCTATAGATGGACCAACTAATTTAGCAGTTTCAGATAACTTTAAAAAAAGATTTGAAAGTTATGGCTGGGATTACATTTTAATTAATGGGCACGATGAAAAAGAAATTTTTAAAACATTAAAAAAAGTTCAAAATGCAAAGAAACCTACTGTCATTTCGTGTAAAACAAAAATTGGTTATGGATCACCTAATAAATCGGGCAAAGCCTCTTCACACGGAAGTCCCCTTGGTGCAGATGAAGTTGGGCTTGTTAGAAAAGTGTTGGATTGGAAACACAAGCCTTTTGAAATTCCAACAAATATTTTAAACGAATGGAAAAAAATTGGTAACAAGGGCATTAAGCTCGAATCTAGCTGGTATAAAATTTACAAGAAAAAAAAGCAAACTCTAGATAATGTGTTAAAAAATAATTTTTCTAAAGCTTTAAAATCAGAAAAAAAAAATTCTATTAAAGATGCTAAAAGTATAGCTTCACGAAAATCTTCTGAATTAACTCTAAATGCACTTACTAAAGAAAACAATACTTTGATTGGTGGTTCTGCAGATTTAGCTGGATCTAATAATACTAAAACAAAATACCATAATATTATCAAGCCCGCTGATTTCAATGGGGATTATATTCACTACGGAGTGAGAGAGCATGCAATGTCTGGAATAATGAATGGTCTTGCACTTCATAGTAAGTTTATTCCTTATGGTGGTACTTTCTTAATATTTTCAGATTACTGCAAACCTTCAATTCGTTTGTCAGCATTAATGGGACTGCGTGTTATTTATGTAATGACACACGATTCAATTGGTTTGGGTGAAGATGGGCCAACACATCAGCCAATCGAACAACTATCTGGATTAAGATCTATACCTAATTTAAACGTATTTAGACCCGCAGATAGAATGGAAACAATTGAATGTTGGGAAATAGCATTAAAGAATTCAGGAACACCTAGCGTATTATCTTTAACCAGACAAAACCTTGATCCAATTCGAAAAAAATATTCAAATATAAATAAATGCTCTTTTGGGGCCTACGAAGTTCTAAGAACTAATAAGAAGATTAATTTAACTATACTTGCTAGTGGTTCTGAGGTTAATTTAGCAATTGAGACTAGCCACAAATTAGCCAAAGATAAAATATACACTAAAGTTATATCGGTACCATGCCAAGATCTTTTTGACTCACAATCAAAATTATATAAACAAAAAATTCTTGGTGAAACAAAGTATAAAGTATCAATTGAAGCGGCATCGACGGATTGCTGGAAAAAGTATGTTGGAACGGAAGGTTTGGCTTTTGGAATTGATACATTTGGTAAAAGTGCACCGTATAAAGAAATTTATAAATATTTTGGATTAACGGCTGAAAATATTTCCAAAAAAACTAAGAATCTAATAAAAAAGTAAAATATGACAGTAAAAGTTGGAATTAATGGAATGGGAAGAATTGGCAGAATGGTAATACGAGCAATTATTGAAAGCCAAAATAAGAATATAGAAATTAAACATATTAATAACCGATCTAATTCTGAAGCAAGTTGTGCTTTAATAAAATACGATTCTATTCATGGAAAATTCAACGTAGATTTAAATTATGATGAACACCATCTAATTATAAATAAAAATAAAATTACATTTTCTCAAGAATCTAATATTGAAGATATTAATTGGAAAAAATACGATGTTGATTATGTTTTTGAATGCACTGGAAAATTTAATTCTAAAGAAAAATTATTAGCACACATTAAAAATGGAGCAAAAAAAGTTATTGTTTCGGCACCATGTAAAAATGCAGATAAAACAATTGTGTATGGTGTAAATGAAAATATACTTACAAAAGAGGATCAAATAGTTTCGGCAGCTTCATGTACAACTAATTGCCTAGCACCTGTTGCCAATGTTTTAAATAAAAGTTTTGAAATTGAAAAAGGATTCATGACTACCATTCATGCTTTTACAAGTGACCAGAGAATTTTAGACAACTCACATAAAGATCCAAGAAGAGCAAGATCTGCCAGTCAGTCAATTGTCCCAACATCTACAGGTGCTTCAAAAGCAATTGGTGAAATTATTCCCTCTTTGAAAGGAAAGCTTGAAGGTGTAGCTATGAGGGTTCCCACACCTAATGTTTCCTTAATAGAACTTGTTTTTTGTACCAAAAAAGAAATAACGAAAGAAAAAATTAATGATGCTTTTACTATTGCTTCAAAAAAACAATCTAAAAGAATTTTAGAAATTACAACAGAAAAACTAGTCTCTGTTGACTTTAATCATAACCCAGCTTCAGCAATTATAGATGCTTCTTTAACAAATGTGGTTGGTGATAAAATGGGCAAAATTTCAGCCTGGTATGATAATGAGTGGGGCTTCTCAAATAGAATGTGTGATATTGCAGAATACCTTCATAAAATCTCTTAATGAGAAATATAAAAGATGAACCAAATCTTGATAAAAAAAAAATATTACTGA
>Ga0307986_10000887_pt1 | contig 22097 bp, 10 predicted proteins | sample EllFjometageno82_FD_203170 | JGI IMG/M metagenome (GOLD analysis project Ga0307986, IMG submission 203170) | Marine microbial communities from Ellis Fjord, Antarctic Ocean - #82 | ecosystem: Environmental > Aquatic > Marine > Unclassified | place: Southern Ocean | collected 2014-10-09
CTCCAAACGAAAGATTCTTTTTTGGAGCGCCAGAATAGTATAGATAATTTGAACGCGGAGCCTGGGCAACCCCCGACCAGGCGGTTCGAGTAACAATAGCAATTGATTTCCCTTCAGAACCCACATAAGCCGGATTAAACGCATTCATGAAAAAGCGCTCCATCAGCAAGTTCTCTTGGGTCTGGCTAAAAGCAATCGCACTGAAAATAAAAAACAATACTATTGATATATTATATTTCATAAAATCTTAATTAAAAATATAAATCCATCCCGTTAGTGGTTCTTCTTTTTCTCCAATATAAACCTGATATAAGTAAGGACCAGTAGGGAGGGCTTTACCCGTTTTATAATGAGTCCCATTCCAATCATTTTTATAATTGATATCCTTAAATACTAAAGATCCGTCTGGACTAAAAACCTGTAAAATAGAATAGGTGTACATTTCGATGTTAATTATTTTCCAAGTAGATTCTAGGCCTCCAGATTGCGGTGTTAATACATCAGAAATAAATAATTTTCCTTCAGGAAAACCATCGTTGTTGATGTCCGGATCTGTATTATCTCCAATTCCGTCACCATCGGTGTCTTTGGATTCAGAGGCATCCAATGGAAAGTCATCTTGATCGTTCCACACACCATCACCATCTATATCAAAATCAAAACTGTTGTCGATACCATCACCATCGGTATCAATACAAAGCGAGGAATCAAGGGGAAAATTATCATCTTCATCTAAGCAATAATCATCATCATCATTAAGGTCTTCATTATTTCCAAGGCCATCTCCATCTGTATCAATCCATTCAGAGGAATCTAATGGGAAATCATCATTTGAATCTAAGTAAGTATCATTATCGTCATCTTGATCTGCATTGTTTCCTAAGCCATCATTGTCCGAGTCAACTGTTTCGGTTTCATCTAAAGGAAAGGCATCATCGTTATCTAGCACGCCGTCATTGTCATCGTCTAAATCAATACAATCAGGACTATCATCATTATCAAAATCCGAAGGAAATGATTCAGCAGCAAGAGGATTAGTGTCGCATTCTTCTTCTAATGTATCTTCAAAACCGTCATTATCATCGTCTAGATCTGCATTGTTTCCTATGCCATCATTATCCGTGTCAATTGTTTCAGTTTCATCTAAAGAAAAAGCATCATCGGTATCTAGAACTCCGTCATTGTCATCGTCTAGATCTGCATTATTTCCTATACCATCACTATCGGTGTCAACTGTTTCAGTTTCATCTAAAGGAAAGGCATCATCGGTATCTAGAACTCCGTCATTGTCGTCATCTTGATCACAAAGATCACCAGAACCATCAACATCAAAATCTGCTTGATCTAGATTCACCGTCGAAGGGCAATTGTCTGACGAATTTGTAAACCCATCTCCATCGATATCAGAATCACAAACATCTCCAATGCCATCTGAATCTGCATCTGCTTGATTTGGATTAGCTGAACTTTGACAGTTGTCTGTTTGATCAGATATTCCATCAACGTCTGCATCCTCAAAAATATCTGCTACAGTAATAGTAAACGTTTTGGCATATGTAGCTGTTCCATCACTGGTTTGAACCCGAATAGAGTAACTGTTTTTAGTTTCATAATCGAGGGCTGTTCCCGTAAGCAAATTAGCGCCGCTAATACTAAAACTTCCATTCTCTGGATCACCACTTCCAGCAACTAAAGTGTAGGCATGGGTATCTCCACTATCAGAATCAGTAGTGGATAGTGATCCAACTGTTGTTCCTATTGTAACGTTTTCATCCACGGAACTAGAAGAAAGCGTAATGTCTGAAGGGGCTGCATTTGGTGACTCGGTTTCATACCAAGTAATTTTAGAGGAACCTGAAATGATATCGATATCACCATCTCCATCCATGTCTGCCGCAAAGACGGAATTTGCACCTTCTGCATCTGTATCAATATCAGCAGCAGTCCAAGAAGGGTCTGAAGCCCCGTCGTTTTCGTACCAAGCAATTGTGTTATCGTTCCTAGAAGCAGAAAGTATATCCATGTCACCATCACCATCAATATCTGCTGCAAAAACAGCTGTTGCAGCATCAGCCGATGTAGCAATATCGGCAGCTGTAAAGGTGGGGTTTGCATTACCATCGTTTTCGTACCAAGCAATTGTGTCATCAGCATGAGAAGCAGAAAGGACATCCATGTCGCCATCACCATCCATATCCGCTGCAAATACAAAACGTGCATCAGGCGCGTTTGTGTCAATAACAGCAGCTGTCCAGGAAGGGTCTGAAGCTCCATTATTTTCATACCAGACAATGTGATCACCACTACCAGAAGCAGATACTATATCCATATCACCATCTCCATCTATGTCTGCAGCAAATACAGAATGTGCAAAGCCTCTGTTTGTATCAATATCAACGCGAGTCCAAGAAGGGTCCGCAGTCCCATCATTTTCATACCATGCAATGGTGTTATTGGCATATGAAGCAGTAACGATATCCATATCACCATCTCCATCCATGTCTGCTGCATAAACTGAATGTGCACCATTTAAATTTGTATCAATATCATTAGTAGTCCAAGAAGGGTCTGAGGCTCCATCATTTTCATACCATGCAATGGTATTATCACCCATAGAGGCAGATACTATATCCATATCACCATCTCCATCTATGTCTGAAGCAAATACAGAATGTGCAAGACCTATACCTGTATCAATATTATTAGCGGTCCATGAGGGATCTGAAGCCCCATTGCTTTCAAACCATTTAATTGTTGAATTAGATGCAGAAACAATATCCATATCATCATCTCCATCTATATCTGCCGCAAAGACATTAAAAGTGGTAAATCCCTGTCCAATATTACCTGTTGTAAAAAAAGGGGTAGCCATTGAAGCATTTTTTGTTGTAAAGCTAAATGTGTGAGGGGTCGTTAAAGATGCATTCGAGGTGTTTTGAAGTCCTGAAGTTAACGTCACGGTAATCACTTCACCGGGTTTAAAATCATTGGTTGGGTTAAAGACAACGGAGGTGGTTCCTCCACCAGAAAAAGTTCCCGATATAATTCCTGTATTTTTTCCTGTAATTACAATATTAGAAGCATTTAGAGTAGAGGTTTTAACAGGGCTGTCAAAAGTCAATTTAATATCTGAATCTAAAGACACCGTGTTTGATGCTGTAGCTGGGGTTGAAGAGGTTAGCGCAAATTCAAAAAGATCTTCCACTGTAATAGTAAATGCTTTTTCGTACGTACCAGATCCATCGGATGTTTGAATACGGATACTATAACTGCTTTTGGTTTCAAAGTCGAGTTCAGCAGCGGTAAGCAGGTTCGTCCCACTGATAGAGAAACTATTGTTATCTGCAGAACCATCACCAGAAACTAGGGTATAGGTAAACGTATCTCCACTATCAACATCTGTGGAAGTAAATCCACCCACAGTAGTTCCTGTAGCTACATTTTCATTAACTGAATGGGAGGACAGCGCGATATATGTGGGTGCAGTATTAAAATGATTAAACAGCGTAATTTCATTAAATGATTTGTTTGTAACGTTGGCAACTAAAAAATTAGAAAAAGTATTACTACTTATAGTAGTTTGATTAAAAAATTGATTTGAGGAGAATAAAACTAGCTTTAAATCAGATTCCGTTTCTCCATTAAGTTCACTATCTTGATATGCTATTTTTAAACTCCCAGTAAAGGATGCGGTACTGTTATTAAAGTAGTATGATCTATTGATCGAGCTACTAATTGTATTACTTGTTGTTCCTAACTTACTGATTGTATTGTTTACAATGTTAAAATCAGCGGTTGGGTTTATTGTTAAACCATCTATATGAATATAGGTGTTCGTTTTTAGAGTAATTTTTTCATTGACGTTAGATCCAATAAAAACAGTTTGGGCTTTTACAAAAGAACCAATTAATACAAAAGCGAATAAAAATCTCTTTAAATTATTCATAAAAAATTAATTATTAATACAATAGAAGTCACCATTAAATAGAATTACGAATATTTGAATGTGGTTTTTCATTTTAAATTGAATAATATTTTATGTAACACCATATTTTACTGGTAAAAGGCTCTCATATGAACTCCGCCCCAGCCGCCCAGGAAAAGTTTGACATTGTATGTTCTTCCATAATGATTTCCATTAACATTTAATGGGTAAACACTAAAATCAAATTCATAAACTGCGTAAGCACCTGTAATCGATGGTAGACTATTTCCCCACGAATTATTTACTGCAGTCCATGAATTTGTTGATGCAGATTGAGTGTCTGGTCTAAAATTAACTGTGTTACCACTATTAGTGTGGTAACTAAAATAGAATATGAGAGCCTGAGGATTATTACCTGATTCTCCTCTAACTTCTAGGGCACCATTATTCCATCTAAAGCTCAAGCCAGGAAGATCTATTTGAGAATCCGCAGCAGCAGTGCCTGACGATTGTGTCACCATTGATGATCTATATACTGGACCAGAAGTATCAATAGATGTCCATGAAAGTGTTCCAGAACCGTCAGTCTTAAGCACTTGATTAGCTGTACCATCTGTATTGGGATAAGTAATGGCTCCGGCAGTTATTGTTCCACTTGTTTCAATATTGGTTACGTTTGTGTCACCTAGTCTTATTTTATTTGAGGCATCTACAATAGCATTGTGACCAATAGCTGTAGTATTTGATAAGTTTGTTGCATTGCCTGAGCCAATACCGGCTTTTTTTCCAATAAAAGTATTGTTGTATCCATTAACATTATACCAACCAGCCATATAACCTAAACCGACATTACCATCACCTTTTGTTCTTCTTAATGCGTCCCAACCTATTGCAACATTTTTATCTCCACTATAATTTAATTGTAATGCTCTGTAACCTAATCCCACATTATCATTTCCTGTATTTCCGCTTTCTGTCCTGATACCGGATCCAGCCTCTACACCTACCATGGTGTTGTAATTACCTGAATTATTGTTGAGAAGGGAATTTGAGCCAATTGCAACATTACTTTGACCTGAAACGTTATATGTCATTGACCTATCACCTATTGCCAGATTGTTTGATCCTGTTGTATTTGCATCTAAAGCTTCACTTCCTCCAATAGCTATATTTCTCCCTCCGGTAGTATTTTTATTTAATGAATTCCAACCAATACCAACATTCATATACCCTGTAGTATTATCATGCATTGATCTTGCACCTATTGCTACATTTTTGTTTCCAGAGGTTACACTATTTAAGGTCAAGTAGCCCAAACCAACACTTCTATGCATAGATCCAATATTTGGAGAAGTTGTGCCATCCAATAACACGTTTTCTGTACCATATAAAAAGGTTGGGGTTGAAGTTGAAGGAGTTGTCCATGAAAGTGTTCCAGAACCGTCGGTCTTAAGCACTTGATTAGCTGATCCATCTGTGTTTGGAATTGTAATAGCACCTGCTGTAATTGACCCGCTGGTTTCTATATTAGTAATATTGCTGTCACCTAGTTGAATTTTATTGGATGCACCTACCGTTGCATTTGCGCCAATGCTAATTGCATTTATCAAGTCATTTGAACCTACGTCCGCGTTGAAACCGATTATTACATTATTCGATCCTGAGGTTAAAGATTGACCTGCTGCTTTTCCTAAAGCTGAATTACCAGAGCCAGTTATATTATTTAAAGACTGAGCTCCTATTGATGTATTGTTACTTCCTGTTGTTAATTCATACATCGTTTCAGCACCTAAACCTGTATTTTGTTGACCAGATGTAAGTTTTTTTAAGTTATAATATCCAATAGCAGTATTATTGTCAAAACCAGTGCCTGAATAACTTTCTAATGCTCGACTTCCAATCCCTGTATTTCTTTTTCCATTTCCAGTACCTAATGAAGTTCCAACTCCTAAATTATTATCCCCATTCCCTAATCCAGGTCCAAAATATAAGCCTTGGGATGAGTTGTTAATTAGAAGAAGCCAATTGGAACCGTCATAAGAATAAAATCCAACAGTTCCGTCTGTCTGGTATAACAACAAACCTGTTGCAGGATTTGAAATTGCATTCTTTTGAATTTGTGTCATTCTTGGCACTAAGAGACCTTTAGACGTTGAAGTAATATCTAACACCGAAGATGATTCAGGTGTTTCCGTTCCAATACCGACTTGCGCTCGAATTGTAATTGTGATAAAAAAGAAAGCAGAAAACAGCAGAATAATTTGTCTCATAATGTTTATTTTATTAAAAAAATTGAATCTAAAAACGGATTATATTAACAAATGTATATAATATGTTTTTTGGTTTTTTGTTAAAAAAACTGTTTGATATGATAAGAAACATTTTCTTGAATTTAGAAACACTCAAGTCATTTAATAAAAAAAATAGGATAATATATTATTGCTATTTGACGCGTTTTAGTTAAATTTGAGATATGGGTGTAGACTTGATTTTTATCTCTAATATTTCATTTGGGCTTCTTATAATTTTTATCATGTTGTTTTCTGGTAAAACAAATATTAGAGTAAACATCTACCTTCTTTTAATAATTACACTTCAAATTAGCCATCGCGCTTTTGTCTTTTATGTTAAATTAAATAATCTTGATTCAACCTTTTTAGATAATTATTCTACAATTTATTCCCTTTTAATAGTCCCTTGTATTTATTTATATGCGTGCACGCTTATGACAAAAAAAAGAGAATTTAAAAAGGATACAACCCATTTTATTTTGCCTGCCTTATTTTTTTTGATCAGTACTTTTATATATGAAACAACACATCAGCAAAATTCCATTTTCACTTTTTTTGGGGTAGGCACTTATTTGCTTTTGATCTATGCAAAAATCATTGATTTTAATAAAAGTTCGCTAATTATGGATAAATCAGTTAGTCGGTGGATCTATTTTTTATTTAGTGCTGTTGGTTTTAACTATTTATTAGGGATAGGGCTCGGTATCTACTTTGGTTTTTCCTCACGCGAATGGTTGATTGACTTTTACATTGTAGGTTCAGTCGTTTGGATTTTGACGTTTGTTTACATTTTTTTAAATCCAATAATCCTTTACGGAAGAATAATTCTTATAAAAAACATTGTGCTGAGAGAACCCGATATAAGCTTTTGGATGTTTAGTCCAATTAAACAAGTTGACCAAAAACACCTTTACATTCAAAATGTTTTGCATAACAAAATTTCTCAACATATCTATGAAATTATAAAATTACAAACTAACGATCAACTAATAAAAGAAAACAATTTTACTGTTGCTTTTTTATCTTCTCAATTGTCCATTCCTAAATCACATTTAACTTATTTGTTAACGTATCATTCTAAGTATAGAGGTAACGATTACATTAACTTAATTAAAATTTTAAAGTCTCAACGCCTAATCAAAGCAGGTTATCTTGAGAATAAAACCATTGAATCCTTAGCTCAGGAATGTAATTTTAATTCAAGAAGCACGTTTTTCAAAAACTTTAAAAAAGTAACAGGCTCCAGCATCAGGGCAACACCTAAATATCCTACAATATAGACCCAAAGGTCATATTCTCGAGCTAACAGTTAAATAAGAAGTAGCTTTTTCATAATATCTAATATATCAATACAATGTACAAAACTGTTTTTAAAGCTTGTTTTTGTTAGAGTAGCTAAGGTATTTGGCTTAGAGAGAAGGATTGGTTAGATAATATACCCATTTGAGCAGCATAGTCCCAAAAGGAAAATGGATTTAAATTGAGAGGGTGGGGTTAATATTGAAACTTTTAGGCTGGATTTTTTTTGGCTTTATAATGCTGGCCGTACAATAATCGTACAAATATATAAATAAAAAACCCTAACATATTGATTATAAATATATTAGGGAATCTTTTTGCGGAGAGACAGGGACTCGAACCCTGGCGACAGTCACCCGTCGACAGTTTAGCAAACTGCTCCATTACCACTCTGGCACCTCTCCTTAGGTATCTAATAACAGAAGTGCAAATGTAATTTTTTAAATAATATTAAGCAATGGTTTTTATAAAAATTCTAGCTTAATTTATTCCGGATATTCGATCCGCAAGTGATAGATATTAATGAGCTTATCAATAAAAACTTTTTTAACAATTTCAATCTCTGCTAATGTGATGTTTGAATTCATGAACTGTTGATCCTCCAATTGCTGATTTACGATTTTATTTACAAAATCCTTAAGCAACTCAACTGTAGGCTCTTTAATGCTTTTAGAGGCTGCTTCAACGCTGTCAGCCATCATTAAAATTGCAGTTTCTTTAGAAAAGGGTTTAGGACCTGCATACGTAAAGTCTTCTTCAATAGCTGCTCCATTGAGCTCCTCTTGTTTCTTATAAAAATAATACACCTTAGATGTTCCGTGGTGGGTTCTGATGAAATCTACCACCCGATCCGGAAGGTTAATTTTCTTAGCAGCCTCTACCCCTTTTATAACATGGTCTATGATAATTTGAGCGCTTTCTTGTGGTGAGATTTCATTATGTGGTGAACTACTTCCTCGTTGGTTTTCACTAAAATAAATAGGATTATTTATTTTACCAATATCATGATACAACGCTCCTACTCTAGTTAGCAATGCATTTGCACCTATTGCGCTTGCTGCTGACTCCGATAAATTTGATACTTGTAATGAATGATGAAATGTTCCAGGCGCCTTATCAGAAAATTCCTTGAAAAATGAAGAGTTAGTGTCAGACAGTTCTAGAAGTGATACGTCAGACACTAAATTGAAGAGCTTCTCAAATAAATATATTAACGGCTGAACAAAAAGAGTGAACACACCATTCAACACAAAAATACCAAGTACGTTTAATGAAATTCCCTGAACTCCACCCTCATGAATAATAAAAAAAGCAAAATAACCTAACAAGTATATAGAGATGATTTGACCTATCGAAATAAATAAATTTGCTCTTTTGTATAATTCAGAGACTGAAAGTATCGTGACAATTCCAGCCATTATTTGAAGGAAAATATACTCAAAACTGTTAGGTACAATGAATCCAAGTAAAAGCACGGTCAGAACGTGTACAAAAAGTCCTACGCGGGCATCAAAAAAGGCTTTTAAGATTAAAGGAAGAATGCAAATTGGAACAATATACAGAAAGGAACTATCGAAATTCAAGACTGTAATAGTACTCGCAATAATCAACAATACATTACAAAAGATGAAAGTAAGTTTGGTGTTATTGTCATAGATTACAGGGCGGTATTTATATATAAACAACATCAACATCATCAGCGTTAAGCCTACCAATATCGAATATCCAAATAAGATCCAGTAGATGTTTGCATTGGTATATAGGCGTGTGTCGTATTGAAGTTTTAACGATTCTAATTCTTGAAAATTTTTATCATCTACCAATTCGCCTTTAGATATCAAAATAGATCCTGTTGAAATTAAATCGCGGGAAATTGAAAGCTTTGAATATGCATCTTCTATAAGTTGCTTATTAAAACGAATATCATAAGTTAAGCTAGGTTCTATGACATCAAACAAAAGGTTATAATATTGGCCGTTATAGCTCGAAAAAGAAGACGAAACCATTCTTTTTTCTATGAATCGTAATAATTCTTCGGGCTTTAACAACTGATCGAAGTCAAACTCTGTTTCTGAACGGTCTTGAATCAACCCAACCTTAGATCCACCATCGTGTTTATAATTTAAAGGAAGTACACCTGTGCTATATATTTGACGAATTAGACTTAACCCGTGTTCAAAATGCTCTGTGTAACGGGATGAATTCAAAGGGAAACTGAAGTAACTCGAGAAGTTCTTGGAGTATGTAGCTTCAACTTTTTTTAATATTGATTTGTCTTGATTAAAATAAGTCGGTAATTCCTTCTTAAGCTCCTCCCGTTCTAGTAAAATCTCTTCATCTGTCTTTAAAATTACAAAATCAAAAGGGGTCACTAAATTCTCATACTCCCAAGTTTGACCTTTTCTAAACTCGTATTTAAACTGACCTTTTTTTGGGAATAAATAAACAATAAACAAACAAGAAAACACAAACAAGAACACTTTGTAAATAATTGATTGGTAATTAAAAAAAGACTGTAGTAATTTTTTCATAAAATAAATACTTGAACTATAGAATCGGTTTACATAAAAATCATAAACTAGATGTTCAAAGGTAAGAAAATGATTACTTCAAACTTATTTTAAAACTTCATCTCTTCATATGGATTAAAATTGATTATTTTAGCTGGAGTATTAAACAGTTTCTTATTAATTATACTATTTGATTTGAAGTACGGTATTTGTCCTTTGGGAATTATTCCTCTTAGAATTGATTACAATCACAGAAGTGAGCAAGTTTCGCAACTCTTATATGGAGATTGTTTTAAAATCATTGATCAACGAAAAGGCTGGTTTAAAATTCGAAATCAATGGGACAGTTACGAAGGGTGGATTAACAGCAATCAATGCCAAGAAATTCCTGAAGAAGTTTACAAAAGTAATGCTGACCTTGAACTAAAGCATTCTTCTAGTCTTATGGATTATATAAGTTTGCCTAATTCAGAATTATTTCCAATCCCACTCGGGAGTGATCTTAGGCAGCTTGGTTTTCTTAAACATAAATTTGAAGGAGAATTTTCAACTTTAAGGGAAAAAGATCAGTTGATTAGTACAGCTTTTTCCTATTTAAATGCCCCTTATTTGTGGGGAGGTAAGTCACCGCTAGGAATTGATTGTTCTGGTTTCACTCAAATGGTATATAAGCTTAATGGAATTATCCTTAAAAGAGATGCCTCACAGCAAGCTAAGCAAGGAAGTACGCTGAGCTTTATTGAAGAAAGTGAACCTGGTGATTTAGCATTTTTTGACGATAAAGAGGGTGCCATAACTCATGTTGGTGTCTTACTTCAGGATCATAGGATTATTCACGCTCACGGAAAAGTTAGAATCGATGCTATAGATCAAACTGGAATTTATAATAGAAAATTACAATATCATTCGCATAAGCTTAGAATGATTAAGAAAATCGTGTAAACAAAAAACCTTCAATATTGGTGGTTTTCTTGTTTAATAAATTCAATATTCACTTATTTGATAGACTCCAAAAGTCTCTTCATTTCCATAAACCCTTCAGTGTTCCCAAGAGTTCCATAAATGTTTTTAAGTGTATTTATAGCCTCGAAATTACCTTCAACTAAATCTATAAATTTTCTAAGAATTGGAACACATTCTAAATAAACAGCTTCTCTTTTCTCTGTAAGAATCTTATATTTAGCGTTTTCTGCTCTGGTGTTACCTAAAGAATTCATTTCTTCAACAATTCTGGATTCTTCCTCTAAGATTAATGCAACAAGATTCAAATAACTGTTTTCCATTTTAGGGTCTAAAACAATAGCTTTTTCATAGTATTTTCTAGCATTTTCTTTATCACCTAAATCACTTGATACAACTGCAAGATTAAAATATAAAGTTCCATTTTCAGGGTCTTGAGAAATTGCTTCACCCATTAGATCCTTAAATTTTTCTTTTTCTCCTAGCTCAATATAAATATTTGCCTCTGTTAGAATCAAACCTAGATCACCAGGGTTCTCTGCACGAGCATCTTTAACAGCTGCAATAGCTTTATCTTTTTGACCTAACTCATTGTAAATTAAGGCTATGTTTTTAACTATTTCAGGGAACTTAGAGTCTGTATCTTCTGTTCTAAAGTTCATGTAATCTTTGGATTTCTGAAAAATATTATACTCAGCCATAGTTACTACCCTTTCTATATTACCGTTAACTTCAGTAACATAATACTCGGTCTTTATTCCATCATACTTTATCTCTTTTAAAATGTTGTAGTATACAAGAGCTAATTCGTAATTTGGAGCATTTACGGCATTTGACGCAGCAAAATATAAATAATCTATATTACCTACAGGATCAATTTCATAGGCTAAATAAAGGTTTTTTGCAGATAACAGATAATCATTATTTTCAGATTGCTCAATTGCAGCAGAAACAAGATCAACAATCAAAAGTTGTTTTTGGTTTACTATACTTACCTTTAATTTAGGGTCTTTTTTTGCCAGTATTAAGAAATCATAAGAAGCTTTGAATTCTTTTTCGGATAAAGCAATTTGTGAACGCAACAGATTGTATGGAGCTGCGTATTTTAATTCAGCACTTTCAAGAACTGATTGATTAGCGTCTAGAGAAGCAGCTGCTTCGGCTGTTTTACCAGCTTTAAATAGTTTCTGAGCAGACTTTAATTCCTTTTTTTGTGCCCAACTAAAAGTTACTACTAGGAATAAAAAGATTGCAAGTAAATATTTCATGGTGTAGGGTGTTTTTTGTTTTTAATTTATTCGTTATTTGTATCTTCAGTTTCAGTGGTCGGAAGCTCTTCCCCTTTTGTTATTTCAGGAATTTCTTCGTCATCCTTCATTACTTTTGCAACTGCTGCAATAGTATCAGATCCTTTAAGGTTTATCAATTTTACTCCTTGAGTTGCTCTTCCCATTACTCTCAAGTCAGCTACATCCATTCGAATAGCTATTCCAGACCTGTTTATAATCATAAGGTCATCAAGGTCACTAACGTTTTTGATAGAAACCAGATCCCCTGTCTTTTCTGTTATAGATAGAGTTTTAACTCCCTTTCCGCCTCTGTTTGTGGTTCTATAATCTTCTAAACTAGAACGTTTACCGTACCCATTTTCAGAAACTACTAAGATTTCGGTTTTAGAATCGCTCACCGCAACCATTCCAATAACTTCGTCATTTGGACCGCCTAGTGTTATTCCACGAACTCCAGATGCATTACGACCCATTGGGCGTGTTTTGTCTTCTTCAAATCGAATAGCTTTACCAGACTTAACTGCAAGTAAAATTTGACTGTTACCTGTTGTTAGTTTAGCTTCTAGCAATTCATCTTCGTCTTTAACTGTAATGGCGTTAATTCCATTGGCTCTTGGACGAGAATATTGCTCAAGTAAGGTTTTCTTGACCTGACCCTTTTTGGTTGCCATGATTACATAATGACTGTTAATATAGTCTTCGCCTTTAAGGTCTTGCGTATTAATAAAAGCTTTTACTTTATCGTCTTGCTCAATGTTGATCAAGTTTTGAATTGCTCTTCCTTTAGCAGTCTTAGATCCTTCTGGGATTTCATAAACCCGCATCCAAAAACACTTACCCTTTTGGGTAAAGAACAGCATGTATTGATGGTTAGTACCAACGAACAGATGCTCTAAAAAGTCTTCATTTCGAGTTGTAGATGCCTTTTGACCAACCCCACCTCGATTTTGAGTTTTGTATTCAGTTAAAGGAGTACGTTTGATATAACCCGCATGTGAAATTGTAATGACTACTTTTTCATCTGGAATCATGTCTTCCATACTAAAATTTCCACCGGCAAATTCAATCACCGATCTGCGATCATCTCCATACTTATCTTTAATTACAAGAAGCTCGTCTGTTATGATTTGCATTCTACGATCTTTTTTATCTAAGATATCTTTAAGATCTTCAATGGTTTTCATTAATTCATCATACTCTGAACGTAACTTATCTTGCTCTAATCCAGTTAGCTGACGTAATCGCATTTCTACGATTGCCTTAGCTTGAATTTCAGATAACTTGAAATTCTCAATTAATTTTGCTTTGGCTTCATCTGCATTAGAAGAAGAACGAATCAAAGCAATTACCTTATCTATATTGTCAGACGCTATGATTAGACCCTCTAATACATGAGCTCTTTCTTCAGCTTTCCTTAGTTCATATTTTGTTCTTCGAACAACAACCTCATGTCGGTGCTCAACAAAATAATGAATCATTTCTTTAAGATTCAATAATTGCGGACGGCCTTTAACTAAAGCAATGTTGTTTACACTAAAAGAAGATTGAAGTGCAGTGTATTTATATAACTTATTTAGAACAATGTTAGGAACTGCATCCCTTTTTAGAATATAAACAACCCGCATACCGTTTCTGTCAGATTCATCTCGAATATTAGAAATACCCTCGATTTTCTTGTCGTTAATTAATTCTGCGGTCTTTCTAATCATTTCCGCTTTATTGACTTGGTAGGGGATTTCAGTTACAATGATACACTCACGTCCTTTTACTTCCTCAATAATAGCCTTAGCTCGCATTACAATTCTTCCTCTACCGGTATGAAAAGCTTCTTTTACACCATCATAACCGTATATGGTTCCTCCTGTCGGGAAATCTGGCGCTTTGATGGTTTGAATTAATTCATCAATAGAAATGTCATTATCGTTGATATATTGTATTGTACCGTCAATAACTTCAGTGATGTTATGAGGCGGCATATTGGTCGCCATACCTACAGCAATACCCGAAGCTCCGTTTATTAAAAGTGTAGGAACTCGAGTTGGAAGTACTTTAGGTTCCTTTAAGGTGTCGTCAAAGTTAAATTGATGATCTACTGTGTCTTTGTCAATATCAGCTAGTAAATCCTCTGACATTTTACGCATACGTGCTTCAGTATAACGCATTGCAGCTGGACTATCGCCATCTACAGATCCAAAGTTACCCTGACCATCAACTAATAAGTAACGTAAACTCCATTCTTGAGCCATACGAACCATTGCGTCGTATACAGAAGTATCACCATGTGGGTGGTACTTTCCGAGAACTTCTCCAACAATTCTAGCTGACTTTTTAAAAGAAGTACTGGAGCGTATACCCAATTCGTGCATTCCAAATAAAACTCGTCGATGTACTGGCTTCAAACCATCCCGAACGTCGGGAAGTGCACGTGACACAATGACAGACATTGAATAATCAATGTAAGCCGATTTCATTTCATCTTCAATGTTAATGGGTATCAGTTTTTCGCCTTCAGACATAAATTTGTTTTTTTTAATCCTATCTGCTAAAATATGTATTTAAACCATAAATACTAAGCGAAATTTCACTTTTTGTAACTGAATTTATCAACATTATTTTGCACAACAATATGGAAAAAATAACGGTCTGCTACTTTGGTATTTCAAAAATATTTTGTCTATTAGCTTAATTGTATATTCTAAATGGAATAGTTATTGTATTGATAATATAAAAAAGAAATAGAATACCTATGGATGATAATTTTTCACCAAGAGTAAAAGATGTAATTTCTTACAGCAAGGAAGAAGCTTTACGTTTAGGTCATGATCATATTGGCACTGAGCATTTAATGCTTGGTATCCTCAGAGATGGGGGTGGAAAGGCGATATCAATTTTTAATGCAGTTGATCTTGATCTTGAAAACTTGAGAAGAAAGGTTGAGATTTTAAATCCTGCACTATTGGATAGTTCTGGAATTGGAAATTCAAAAAAAAACCTTCACCTTACACGTTCTGCAGAAAGAGCACTTAAAACTACATTTTTAGAAGCTAAGTTATTTCAAAGCGATCTAATCAATACCGCTCACCTACTTTTATGCATCCTTAGAAACGAAAATGACCCCACTACTAAGCTTCTCGAAAAATTAGACATTAATTATGACCTCGTAAAAGAGCAGTTTAAACTTTTACTTACTTCGGATACGGACTACTCAAACTTCAATACCTCTGCTTCTTTTCCTGATGAAAAAGAAGATGATGCAAGCGATGGTAAAGATAATCCTTTTGTACCCACTTCAGAGAGCACTAAAAGTAAAAAGTCAAAAACACCTGTTTTAGATAATTTCGGAAAAGATATTACTGCGCTTGCAAGGCAAGATAAACTCGATCCAGTTGTAGGTAGAGAAAAAGAAATTGAACGGGTTTCACAAATATTAAGTAGACGTAAAAAGAACAACCCCCTGTTAATTGGAGAACCAGGTGTAGGTAAATCTGCAATTGCAGAAGGCCTTGCGCTTCGCATTATCGAGAAAAAAGTTTCTCGTGTACTTTACGGAAAACGAATTGTTACTTTAGACTTAGCCAGTTTAGTGGCTGGAACTAAATACAGAGGTCAGTTCGAAGAACGAATGAAAGCCGTAATGAATGAATTGGAAAAGAATAGTGACATCATTCTATTTATTGATGAAATTCATACCATTGTTGGTGCTGGTGGAGCAACCGGAAGTTTAGATGCTTCCAATATGTTTAAACCTGCTCTTGCACGTGGCGAAATCCAATGTATTGGTGCAACGACTCTTGACGAATACAGACAAAGTATTGAGAAAGATGGTGCGTTAGAACGTCGTTTTCAAAAAGTAGTTATAGAGCAAACAACTGAAGAAGAAACCATAGAAATACTTCAAAACATAAAAGATAAATACGAGAGTCATCACAATGTTTTTTATACAGATGAAGCAATTATTGCTTGTGTAGAACTTACAAGTCGTTATGTCGCCGATCGTTTTCTACCAGATAAAGCAATTGATGCTTTAGACGAAGCTGGATCAAGGGTGCACATAAACAACATGAATGTTCCACAAGATGTTATAGATCTTGAAGAAGAACTGGAAAGTGTTAAAGCTCACAAGAATGATGTTGTTAAAAAACAAAAATATGAGGAAGCGGCTAAACTTAGAGATGATGAAAAAAGAGTAGAAAAAAACCTTTTGACTGCTCAAGAAAAATGGCATGAAGAATCTAAATTAAACCGTGTAGAGGTTACTGAAACACATATTTCTGATGTGGTTTCTATGATGACAGGAATACCCGTAAATAAGATTGTTAAATCAGAAAAAAATAAACTTTCAAAACTTACTGAAATTATAGGCGCTAAACTTATAGGGCAAGAAGATGCTGTTGAAAAGGTAGTTAAAGCCATTCAGCGTAATCGTGCAGGCCTTAAGGCAGTTGACAAGCCAATTGGCTCATTCATATTTTTAGGTCAAACTGGAGTTGGTAAAACACAACTTGCGAAGATTTTAGCTAGCGAAATGTTCGAGTCTGAAGAAAACCTTATTCGGATTGATATGAGTGAATACATGGAGAAGTTTGCTATATCTCGTTTGATAGGTGCACCTCCAGGTTATGTTGGCTATGAAGAAGGTGGACAATTGAGTGAAAAAGTTAGACGTAAACCCTATTCTGTTATTTTACTAGATGAGGTAGAAAAAGCCCATCCAGATGTTTTCAATATGCTACTTCAGGTACTAGACGATGGATTCTTGACCGATAGTTTAGGTCGAAAAATTAATTTTCAAAATACGATAATAATAATGACCTCTAATATTGGAGCTCGAAGACTTAAAGACTTTGGTACTGGAGTTGGTTTTTCTACTGCTGCGCAAAAAGCACAAACAGACGATATAGAACGGAGCGTAATTGAAGGTGCTCTCAAAAAGACCTTTGCCCCTGAATTTTTGAATCGTGTGGATGATATCGTTATTTTTAATGGTCTTGAAAAAGAAGACATCACGAAAATAGTAGATATTGAGCTGGACAAACTCATGAAAAGGATTAAAAAGCTTGGATATCAGATAAAACTATCTAAAAAAGCAAAAAGCTTTATAGTTGAAAAAGGGTTTGATAAGAAATACGGAGCAAGACCTTTATCAAGAGCAATTCAAAAATATCTTGAAGATATTATTGCCGAAGAAATTGTGAATAACCGAACAAAAGAAGGCGATCTATTTAGTCTTGATTGGGATGAGAAATCAGAAAAATTATCTCTCGAGGTAAAAGCATAAACAAATAACACCATCATTTTTTACGAATAATTAATAAAAATGATCGTTTTTTATGCAAAAAAAACTGCTAATTAGTTTCAAATCAAGCTGATTTGAATTAATTTTGTTTCATGAAGTTTCAAAACATGCTTTTTTCAAGTTTAAAAAAATTCAATACAACTGTACTTTACACTTCTAACACCCTTACTTCAACTGCAGTAATGACCCCATAGGGGTATTTTTAAACATATAACCTGTAGCTCTTGAAATTAGTCCAAAATAAATATTATAATACCTACATAAAAACTGTGTTTTCTAAGCTAGAAAACCTAATTTTTAAGGTGCCTCAAAATATAGTCTCATGAAAATTCTAAAATTTGGTGGAACATCTGTTGCCAATTCCGTAAACATAGAACAAGTATGTTCTATACTATCTTCTGAAAATGAAACCAATGTAGTTGTTGTGTCTGCTCTTGGAGGAGTAACCGACTTACTTTTAGAAGCACTAGAACAAGCTGCAAATGGGGATTCAAACTTCTCGAAAACACTCAAAAAGATTGAAGAACGCCATCTAGAACCAATTAGAGCAAGTATTCCTGCTGAAAAACAAAGCAGCGTAATCAGTTTTGTGAAAGCAGAATTAAACCACTTAGAAACAATCCTCGATGGGGTTAGTATGCTTAGAGAAATAACTCCAAAAACAACCGCAAAAGTTACCTCTTTCGGAGAATTACTATCAAGTACTATTATTTATGAAATATTAAAAAACAAAGCTTTAGATGTTGTTTTAAAAGACGGTAGAGAACTAATCGAGACACAAGATCAGAACCATAAATCTACTGTTAATTGGAAAGCTACACAAACCAAGATTGATTTTTTTTTCAAAACCAATTCCGCCAAAATAACCTTAGTTCCAGGGTTTGTAGCACAAGATTCTGATGGTAATTCTTCTACCTTAGGAAGAGGAGGCTCTGATTTTTCTGCTGCTATTTTAGCTTATGCACTAGATGCTGATGTTTTAGAAATTTGGACAGATGTAAGCGGTATGTATACTGCTAATCCTAAGATAGTTAGGCAAGCAACTCCAATTGAAAAGCTTTCCTACCTAGAGGCTATGGAGTTATCTCATTTCGGAGCAAAAGTAATATATCCACCAACACTTCAGCCTTTAGTAGAAAAGCAAATTCCAATTTTAATTAAAAATACATTTGCTCCAGCGGACAAAGGAACAAGAATTGATCATACTGAAAAAGAAATAAACAATACAGTAATAAAAGGCATTAGCCACATTCCACAAATTAGTTTAATCAGTCTTGAAGGAAGCGGAATGGTAGGTATTCCGGGTTTCTCCAAACGCTTATTTGAAGTATTATCTATAGCCAACATTAACGTAATAATGATTACACAGGCTTCCTCTGAGCATTCGATCTGCATTGCCGTTCGAAATGAAGACGACAAGGAAGCTAAACGTGTTATAGATAATGAATTTGCCTTTGAAATATCTTTACAAAAAGTTGCCATGGCAAAAATTGAAGACAACTTAGTAAACATTGCTGTTGTCGGAGATAACATGAAAAATCATCAAGGGATTAGCGGAAAAATGTTTAGCTCATTAGGAGCTAATAATGTAAACATTCGAGCAATTGCACAAGGTGCGTCTGAACGAAATATTTCTATAATGATCAACAAAATAGATACACAAAAAGCTTTAAATACACTCCATGAAACTTTCTTTGAGAACGACATTAAAGAACTTAACTTATTTGTAGTTGGTGTGGGTAATGTTGGAAGTAAACTTTTAGAGCAAATTCAAAAACAGGAAAATTACTTAAGAGAAAACTTATTACTTAGAATTCGGGTAATTGCAATTTCTAACTCACGAAAAATGGTTCTAGGCACTGATGCCCTTGATCTTGAGCATTGGAAAAATTCTATCGAAAATGGAGAAGCTGCGGATATGAATCAGTTTTTTCAACACGCAAAAGGATTAAATTTACGCAATAGTATTTTTGTTGACAATACTGCGAACGCTTCAATTGCTTATGAATATGAGCGTTATTTAAACAACAATATCGGAGTAGTAACTTGTAATAAAATTGCTTGTGCAGACACTTTAGATCACTATGTCAATCTAAAGAAATCTTCTCGTAAATACGGAAGTCCGTTTCTTTTCGAAACAAATGTTGGAGCAGGATTACCAATTATTGACACATTAAACAACTTAATTGCATCTGGAGATCAGGTCATAAAAATCGAGGCCGTTTTATCAGGAAGTTTAAATTTTGTTTTCAACAATTTTAAAGAAGAAACTGAATTCAAAGACATTGTGGTTCAGGCTCAAAAAGAGGGATATACAGAACCCGATCCAAAGATTGATCTAAGCGGTATTGATGTTGCTCGCAAAATATTAATTTTAGCTCGTGAAAGTGGATTGAAGATTGAATTAAATGCTATTAAAAATATTTCTTTCCTGCCCCAAGCTTGTTTAGAGACTCCTGACAATGAAAGTTTTTTTGAATCTCTAACTACTCACAAAAAACATTTCGATGTCTTACTAGCTAAAGCAAAGGCTAATAACGCTCGTCTAAAATACGTAGCACAACTTGAAAATGGGGTTGCTAAAGTTGGATTACAAGAAATTCCTGAAGGACATGATTTCTATAACCTAGAAGGAAGCGATAACATTATTCTATTTTATACCAACAGATATGTAAACCAACCTTTGATTGTAAAAGGTGCTGGAGCTGGAGCAGAAGTAACTGCATCAGGTATTTTTGCGGATATCATTAGAATAGGAAAACGATAAATATGAATGAAATCAAACTTTTTTGTCCAGCCAGTGTAGCTAATGTTTCATGTGGATTTGATGTGCTGGGATTTTGCCTAGACCGTATCGGAGATGAAATGGTAATTAGAAAAACTTTTGAAAAAGGGATTCAAATTCTAAAAATTGATGGACAAAATCTCCCATTAGAAACAATGAAAAATGTAGCGGGAGTAGCAGGATTGGCTTTATTAAAAGCCCACCCTGTAGGTTTTGGATTTGAAATAGAAATTAACAAAGGAATAAAAGCTGGAAGTGGAATAGGTAGTAGTGCTGCAAGTTCTGCTGGAGCTGTGTTCGGTATTAATGAACTTTTGGGTAGGCCTTTTAACCGAAAAGAGCTGATACAGTTTGCAATGAAAGGTGAAGAACTTGCCAGTGGGGTACCCCATGCGGATAATGTAGCACCGGTATTATTAGGAGGTTTTACTTTAGTACGCAGCTCAAAAGAGCCAGATGTGATAGGCCTCCCTACTCCTACTCAATTATATGCCACCGTTTTACATCCAAAAATTGAATTGAAAACATCAGATGCTCGAGCAGTTCTTAAAAAAAATATTTTACTAGAAAAAGCAATTGAGCAGTGGGGGAATCTTGCTGCATTAGTCAGTGCACTGTATACAAATGATTATGACCTTATAGGCAGATCACTGGTTGATGTTGTTGTAGAACCACATCGCTCTGCCCTAATTCCTGGCTTCCATGATTTAAAGGAAGCTGCAATACAAACCGGTGCTTTAGGAAGTGGGATTTCGGGTTCTGGACCTTCAATGTTTGCTTTATCAAAAGGAAAAGAGACTGCTGTTTTGGTTGGAGAAGCAATGTCAAAAGCATTTGAATCATATAGCATCGAGTTTGAATTACATATCTCAAAAATTAACCCTAAAGGAATTCATATAATATCATCAAAATGATTTATAAAAGTTTAAATAATAGATCTAAGCCTGCGAAGTTTGAAGAGGCAGTTGTTCGAGGAATAGCACCAGATCGAGGATTGTATTTTCCAGAAAAAATTCATCGCCTTCCTGCTTCTTTTTTTAATGATATTGAAACCAAAACAATTCCTGAAATTGCTTTCCAAGCAATAGCCCCTTTTTTAGAAGGAAGCATTCCAGAAAATGAATTAAAAAAAATCATAACTGAAACATTAGACTTTGATTTTCCCATAATTTCAATAAATAATCAAATTGCAACATTAGAATTATTTCAAGGTCCAACTCTAGCCTTTAAAGACGTTGGAGCTCGATTTATGGCTCGCTGCCTTGGTTATTTTAACCAAAACAATACCACCCAAAAAGTCACTGTTCTAGTTGCAACTTCAGGAGATACTGGCGGTGCTGTAGCACATGGATTCCTTGGTGTACCTGGCATAGAAGTGGTTATTTTATATCCCAAAGGAAAAGTAAGTAAAGTTCAAGAGCAACAATTAACTACACTAGGTAAAAACATAACAGCACTGGAGGTAGATGGCGTTTTTGATGATTGTCAAGATATGGTTAAAACTGCATTTCTAGATGAAGAAATAACTAAACAAAAGCAATTAACATCAGCAAACTCAATCAATATTGCACGATGGTTGCCTCAAATGTTTTATTATTTTATTGCTTATAAGGAACTCAAAAAGCTAAACAAACCGATAGTTATTTCTGTTCCAAGCGGAAATTTTGGTAACATCTGTGCTGGCTTAATGGCAAGAGAAATTGGTTTGCCTATTGACCACTTTGTTGCAAGTACAAACATAA